>OLPW01002881.1_pt1 | contig 14475 bp, 10 predicted proteins | sample 1672161 | NCBI WGS metagenome assembly OLPW01 (sample SAMEA3136654, study PRJEB25190) | human gut metagenome
ATGAGCCACGGCGCCGGCTTCCTCAAAAAACGGAACTGTCCTTTAAATCCCGTGTCTTTCAGTCCTTCGACCTGCGGTACCCAACGCCAAATGTAGTACAATGTTATCAATCCCCAGGCACCTACCAGCAGAAACGTGGCACGCCAAGACAGTGTATGGCTCAACGAAGTACCCAACGGCACCCCAAACAGATTGGCCACAGTCATTCCCGCTATCATAATTGAAACCGCCTCCGAGCTTTTCCCCTTATCAGCCAATTTTCCCGCAACAATGGAAGCCACCCCAAAATAAGCGCCATGAGGAAGTCCGGAAACAAAACGTCCCAACAGCAAGACCCAATAATTGGGTGCCATAGACGCACAAATATTACCCACAATCATTAATGCCATCAAGACCAGCAGAATCTGCTTCAACGGGCGTTTACGGGCCAGGAGCAGCATGGGCGCACCAAAACAAACACCCAACGCATACGCAGAAATGAAATGACCGGCCACGGGAATGCTGATTCCCAAATCAGTAGCCACATAGGGCAAAATACCCATCATCGTAAATTCGGCAATCCCTAGCCCCAATGTGCCGAACGCCAATGCAATAAGACTCTTCTTCATACCTTAAAAAACAACCTATATTTTTTACCGGGCGCAAAGATAATGACATTGCATTCTCCAAATAAAAAGGATACCGAATTATTTTCAGTATCCTTCTTCATTTTTTATCTTATATCAATTGTATACCCACCTTTAAAGACTCCTCCCGGCGCCAAGTGCTGCATCCAGTCCTTATCCTTATATTCGCCCTTATAATGGGCACGGTCACAACGCCCGTACCACGGCTCGATGCAGACAAACGGAGCATTCTTGGCCGGAGGCGACCACAACCCCACCACCGGAGTGTCGAAATACAGACTGAGATAGGGCTTCTTCTCCTTATTATATAATGTAACTTCTTTCACTTGACTGTTTTCCAGAATCAGGGCATCTTTATCAAAGGAGTGGATGTCCAAAGGCAGCAGGCCATCTGTCAACTCAAGCAAATATTCCTTATCCGGAGCGGCACATCCTTTCTCGGAGATAAGGATATAGTGCAAACCTTCCGTCTTATCAAAGCCGAAATATCCACGGTCCGTTGTCTCCGTATCATAGTCCGGGTAATAGAAAGCCGGATGGGCCCCTATCTGGAAGTGCATTTCGCGTGTTCCGGTATTGATGACTTTCCAAAGCACCTCAATCTTCTTTCCCTCTATCCGATAGCCTATCTCAAGGCAAAACGGGAAAGGATATTTCTTGCGTGTTTCCTCACTGTCAACCAGTCGATAACGCACTTCATCTTCCAGTTCAAGCATCAATTCAAAATCCATATCGCGGGCAAAACCGTGTTGCGTCAATGCATAGGAAACGCCTTCGTGGCGGTATTCATTCTCCCAAACGCTGCCTACAATGGGAAAAAGCACCGGAGAATGCCGTTTCCAGAAAGCGGGGTCTGCCTGCCAAAGATATTCTTTTCCATCATGCAAGATACTGCATAACTCGGCCCCATGTGGGGAGACTTTAATTGTCAGTTCTGAATTAGAAAGTGTTTTCATATCATATATCATTTTGTTATTTTCTCATATAGTGTGGCATCTCTCCGGGTATTTCCATCGAAATCTCCACCAGGCCACCGACTACTCCGTCTTGTTTCCATGCCGTCTGATAAATCATTTTCTTGACGCCGTTCTTCTCAATGGTGTAGGCATTCACTTCCCCCGTCTCCAGCAGTTCGCGTATCTTGGCCTGCGATTGCGGGTTGTGGCAATCAAAGAGATTCTTGCCTATCAGGTCACCGTGTTTGGCAAACGTACGGCATGCTTTCTCGTTCATATATAGGATGATTCCCTTTGTGTCGCATACAGTTACGGCACAGTTCATTTCATTGGCCCATTCGTACATAATTCTTTATTTTTAATTGGCTATTTTCTATGCACTTGAAATACATTTACAGAAAACTCTTCAAAGTCAAATGTCCTTTTCTCTATCGAATTATTATTGCATTAATCCTCCTTCTATGAAGAAAACGACTTCATTCAATCGTTCTTTATTCGATTCTTCATCTTTGAAAATAGCTGGAGTGAAGATTATCCTATCTTGAATCAGATTATCTACCAAATCCCACATGATTTCATGGTACAGCATCACCATTGCCACTTTTTCATTGTCAATACCATATTGGCTTGCTAAGGAGCCACAATTATTCTTTAGTTCCGCACTGATAGAGTTTACCAATTTTTCAGTTATTTGATGAAAGCGGTCTTGCCGTTTCTTTATAATAGGAAATAATACATCTCCATTATCATCTACCAGCCCATAAGGTTTTAACTGAGAAACGAGTTTGGCATCTGTTACTTTTCCGAATTGTGCTATTTCATCAGCACAATGGTCCATAATGTCGTTGTCAGGAGCAATGCCGCTATTGATGTAAGTCAAAATCAAATTCTGTTCTCCGAAACCATTCGTACCGCATGCAAAGCCATTTCTTGATTCGTATAATACCCAGTAACAGCCACTCCAGCTTGTATAATTGTCAACATCCTCAAACAAGACTAACTTTGTCCACATTTTTCCATCCAGAAGGTATGAAAAAACAAGTGAGAGTACATTGTTCTTGAATCCCATTTCACTGATAGTTTGTGCCAATGATATAAAGTCTGCCTTTGTTTTGACATACATGGATTCAGCAATCTCCTTACTTAAGCTTCTTAGAGAATTGGTCTGTTCTTTGTCGAGAATGGGTATAGTAGCTTTCCATTTTCCTTTTGTTTTACTGACAAGTCCACCTACTTCCAATAACAATAATTGGCTATCAGAGCATTTAATACCCATTTCACGAAGTTCGGCTTGAGTACGTGGAGTCCGTAAATTGTATAGTATTTCCCAATTATTATCTGGCGTTACATAGTCTTCGGGCTGATGTCCGTTCACTGCAACAAACTGGGTTGCTTCCCATTCGCTATAAGGTCTTATCGATATTTGTGCTTTAATCATTGTGGTAACAGACAATAAGGTAAACAACAATAATAAGTCCGGATAATATTTCATATATCGCTTAATTTTAGTTTTGTTCATCATTCATGCACTTCTCTTATGTAACAAAGATAACGTTTTTTTCAATTCCTCTCTCAAACCTATAACAAAAAACTTCCCGACTACCAATAAAAAACTTCCTAACTACTAATAGTAAAGTTTGCAAGTATAGAGATAAAGAATTACCTTCGCCCTTGGTTTGTCTATCCCAAGCCTTGGGATAGAAATCCCCAACCTTGGCATACACATCCGCAACCTTGGGACAAACTTTGTAAGCCCCAATAAACAAACGAACCTCATAACAACGCTACCATCATGGCAGAATACAACATGCAGGAACTGAACCTGCCGGGAGAAGACGGCAAACGCATCCTCTACCCACGAATGAAACTATACGGGCAGGTGAACTTGGAAACCATCACCGAAAAGATAGCATACGCCTCATCCTTCACACGAGGAGACATCATCGGACTGATGCAAGCCATCACCGACGAAATAGCCTACCAAATGGGGCAAGGTTACTCCGTGAAGATTGACAACTTAGGAGTATTCACCCCTGCCCTCGGTCTGCGGCAAGACCGTGAACGGGAGACGGGCGAAGAAGGAGACACCAAGCGAAACGCCGTCAGCATCTGCCTGAAGGACATACATTTCAAGGTGGACAAAGAACTACTGTACCGTACCGCTCGCCATTGCCACCTGAAACGTTCCACCGACAAATTCCAACGCTCCTCACAAGTGTTTTCTCCGCAGGAACGGCTGGAACGGGCAAAAAAATACCTGGAAAAGAACAGCTTCATGACCCAAGCCGACTATTGCCAACTGACCGGCTTATTGAAGTCCGCCGCCTCCCGCGAGTTGCGCGAATGGATAGCCAATCCCGAATCGGGCATCGACTACAAAGGACGAGGAACACACAAGATTTATATTCTAAGGAAACCATAACCCACATCCATTGAAGTAACAAAAACAATGAAAATACTACATACCAGCGACTGGCACCTGGGACACACCCTCTACAACTACGACCGCACCGCCGAGCAGCAATCCTTCCTACGGCAACTCACCCGCATAGTAACCGAAGAGCAGCCCGACGCCATGGTGGTAAGCGGAGATATCTACCACTACTCCTCTCCCGCTGCCGCCACGCAGAAGATGTACACCGACGCCATGCTGAACATTCACCAAGCCTGCCCCGGAATGGCCATCGTAGTCACCGCCGGAAACCACGACAGCAGCTCCAAATTGGAGATAGACAGCAGCCTCTGGCAGCACTTCGGCTTGAACGTTGTGGGAAACATCGAACGTACAGCCGAGGAAGTGAATCTGAACAAGCATATCATCGAGATAAACAATGAAAAAAAGACAATAGGCTACGTCATTGCCGTGCCCCACGTCTATCCGCAAAACTTCCCCCTGCTGGACACTGAAACACCGCGCGACCAACGACAGGCACGCTTCTTCCAGGCACTGCTGGACGAAGTGAAGAAACGGAATACGGCACAGCTTCCCGTCGTCCTCATGGCCCATCTCTCCATTGAAGGCAGCGACCGTAGCGGGCACGATGAGAGTATTGGCGGAATAGAGTATGTTCCCCTCAGCGCTATGGGAGAAGGGTACGACTACCTGGCACTCGGACACATCCATTGCCCTCAGGACATCAAAGGCAGTCATCACCACGCACGCTATTGCGGCACTCCCCTCCCCGTCAGCTTCGACGAAACCTATCCGCACTCCGTCTCCATCATCGAGTTGGAGAAAGGGGCAGAGCCACAAATCAGTACAAGGGAAATTGAAAATCCGATTCCGCTCGTCACACTTCCCCATGACCCGACACCTTTCGAAGACGCCTTGAAACTGCTGGAAGAATATCCGGAAGAGAAACCTGCATACCTCCGTCTGAATGTGCTGACAAAAGGCTACCTGCCCCCCGACTGCAACGAAAAAGCCTCGAACGCCGCCAAAGGCAAGGCATGCAAATATTGCTACATCAAGACTACCCGAGAGCGGCAGGCCGACACTGACGAGAGCAAGCCTATCTCCATCCAAGAGATGCAGGAAATGTCTCCCCTGGAAATAGCCAGACTCTACTACCGCGAAACCGAAGGAGAAGAGATGGACCCAGAACTTTGCCAGCTGATGGAGACTGTCATGCAAAAAGTGAAAAGCAAGAACAACTCCTAATCATTTGTCCGGAACATGAAACTCCAGAAACTCACCATAAAGAACCTTGCCTCCATAGAAGATGCCGTCATCGACTTTGAGAACGGACCGCTAAGCGAGGAATCCCTTTTCCTTATCTGCGGTGAGACGGGTGCAGGGAAGACAACCATTCTCGACGCCATCTGCCTGGCACTCTACAACGAAACGCCCCGCATGGACCATGCCGAGAACGAAAAATACAAAGACCTGAGCCAGACTTTCTCTGCCAAAAAGGAAGATGTTGCCATCAACGACAGCAGGCAACTGATGCGCCGTAACACCAGTGAAGCATGGACGGAGCTGGAGTTTACCGGCTCGAACGAAACGCCCTACACCGCCCGATGGTACGTGGCACGGGCACACCGCAAGATTTCAGGAGCCGTGCAAGATGTGCGCTGGACACTGGAAAACAAGAAAAGCGGCGCACAGCTCAACAAAAAGAATGAGATAAAGGCAGAAATACAAGCTGCAGTGGGGTTAACCTTCGAACAATTCTGCCGCACCACCATGCTGGCGCAAGGCGACTTCACCAAGTTCCTGCAAAGCAAGGAAAGCGAAAAATCGGATATTCTGGAAAAGCTGACCGGTACAAGTATCTACTCCGAAATAGGTGCCGAAATATATGCCGCCACCAAGGAAAGACGGACGGAATACGAAAACCAGAACCGGAAGCTGGAAGGCATCCACATCCTGGCAGAAGAAGAAGTCTCCACAATCAAGGAAGCCATAGCCACGCAAAATGCCGGAGTCAAGGAAGCCAATGAGCAGAAAACCACCGCCCTCGCAAAAAGGGACTGGCTGAAAAAATACTCCGAACTCCTCCTCACCCGTGAACAGCAAAAGAAGATGTGGGAAGGGAAGCAAGCGCAACTGCAATCGGACGAATTCAAACAGAAAGAACTGCTGATTAAGGAATGGAACGCCACCGCCGATGCCCGCAACTGGCTCTCTACCTTGAAACAGCAGCAACAGCAACAACAACAGAACTATGCACAAGCCGGGATACTGAGAGCATCCTTTGCCCGGCTGGACGGAGGAAGCAAGTGGCTATGCGGTTTCCTGAAAGAGCAAGAAGACAAGCTGCATCGTGCCGAGAAGTACTTGCAAGAGCATTCGCCCTTACTGCCCATGTTCGAGCAAAGCCAATCCATCATTACCGGCCTAAAATCCGCACTCGATGCCCAAACACGCATCGGCACCTACAACGCGCACCTTGAAAGACTTGCCGCGCAACAACCCGTAAAAGTCAAGGAGCGTACCGACAAGGAAGCTGCCCTCACCCGGAAAGAACAAGAGAACCATGCATTGCAAAACGAAATAAACCTCCGGAACAAGCAGCTTGAAACCATGGACCGCCCTGCCCTGCAAGACAAGAAAAACAAACTCGATGCCGGACGGGAGAACCTGCTACAAGCCTTGAGCGCCTTGTCTTTACTGGCTGAAACGGAAAGGACACTGAACGAGGCGAAGGAAAACGAAAAGGCTTTGAACGCCAAAGTGGAGGCGTGCCAAAAGCAATACGTCCTCCTGCAAACGGCATTCGACAGCAAGAAAACAAGTTATGATGACATCCGCACCCTCTACGACAAGCAAAAGGAAGCCGTAGAAGAGTGGGCAAAGGAAACACGCTCCCGGCTTGTCGTCGGGGATACTTGCCCCGTGTGCGGACAAGAAATAAAATCGCTTTGCAAAGATGAAGATTTCCAGTCTGTCCTTGCTCCCATACGCACCTCCCTGGAAACAAAAGAGAAAGAATACAAGGAAACCGAGCAGGCATTGAACAACAACCGGACAGAATCCAATACCTACGGAACGCTGGCAGAGAATGCCCGTCAGTCCACAGCAAGAGCGCTCCGGAGCTACAACCTTGCCCGTACTGACGCACAGGCCAAATGCGCCCAATGCAACGACGTCGGCCTCTCCACAACCACCGGCGAAACCCTGAAGAAGCTACTGGAAGAGAACAAGCTGGAAGCAGACAAACTGAACGAAAAGCTCACGGAAGTTCAAAAGCTCAGCGCACAAATCATAACTCTGCAACGGCAAAAGGACGAATGCCAAAAACATGTGGACGCTGCACGCCAAGCCTTCAACTCTGCCGACAGAGTGCTGAATGAGCTGAAAAACAACATCGTCAATTACGAGTCGCTCACCGCCAACGAAAAGGAGAACATACGTGCCACCATGGACCGCGTCACTCCCCACATCCTCTGGGAAGGATGGAACACGGAATGGGAGAACTCCCCCCTCTCCTTTATTGACCGCCTGACGCAAGCTACGCGCAACTACCGGCTGGCGCAGGAAAAACAAAGAGAACTGAAATCCGCCATTGCCCTTATCCACAAAGAGCTGGAAGGGATAAACATCAACAAGGAAAGCATCGATGCCGCATTCCCCGACTGGCGCAACGCACCTGCAGCTACACAGGAAATGGAAATCAAGAACCTGGGGATTGCCTGGAATAATCTGAATACACAAGCAAGCGGACTGAAACAAAGCATATCCTCCACCGCAGACCAAATGGCAAGGCTGCAAAAGGATTTAACCGGGTTCTATGCCGCCAACCCCACTCTCGACGAGAATCGTATCACCGTCCTATCCGCTTGGTCCGGCTTCCGGATAGAAGCATTGCGTGCCTCATTGCAGACACTTAAAGAGGAAGAAGTAGCTGCATCGACCGCCTTTCATCTGGCCACCGAACAAATGGAAGAGCACATCGGCCGGAAACCCCAAATAGAAGAAAACGAAAGCCTCGAAACCCTGGATGCACTCATCGCGAATCTCGAAGAAAAGATAACCGCCGGCAACCAATCCATCGGCCAGCAGAAGTTACGCCTGGAAGAAAACACCCGCAACATCGACCGGATAAAGGAAGAAAAAGAACATACCGACCAGCTGCGCGAAGAGTATCTGAAGTGGGACCGCCTCTGCCGTCACTTCGGCGACGAACGGGGAAAGAACTTCCGCAACATAGCCCAGAGCTTCGTCTTGAAAGAACTGCTGGCAGGCGCCAATTTCTATCTGCAACGCTTGACCGACCGCTACGAACTGGAATGCCAGGCCGGTTCGCTCACCATCCTGCTGCGCGACTTCCATCAAGGAGGCTCGGCACGTCCGGCATGCACCTTATCGGGCGGCGAAAGCTTCCTGGTATCTCTGTCACTTGCCCTCGGACTTTCTTCCCTCAGCCGCCAGAGCCTCTCGGTAGACACACTGTTCATCGACGAAGGTTTCGGCACACTGAGCAGCGACTACCTGAACACCGTTATGGACACATTGGAAAAACTGCACCGGATGGGTGGCAAGAAGGTAGGCATCATCAGTCACGTGGAAGGACTGAAAGAGCGCATAAAGACCCAGATACAAGTACGGAGGATAGACAGTTCAAGAAGCGAAATAGAAGTGGTGAATACCCTCTAAGCTGGTATCGGGATAAAGAAAACGAATGTTTTTTCGGCTCTTGATAGTACAAGCACCTGCATTATTGTGTATTTTTGCAGTCTCATAAAAAAGAAAAGACAATGAAAAAGTTCATGAAAGGAGCCCGGTTTACTCCTAAAAACTATTCCGACGAAGTAGAAGCCAAAATTCAACATTATAAGAAAGAAGGATATAAACTGCCGATGCGAAGCGCACTCCGTACCGAGGAGCAGTTAGCCGGTATCCGTGCAAGCGCCAAAATCAACACGGCCCTGCTGGATTATCTCTCCGAGAACATTCGCGAAGGCATGTCCACAGCTGAAATTGACCATATGGTGTATTGCTTCACCACAGACCACGACGGTGCCATCCCTGCCCCACTCAACTACGAAGGATTTCCCAAAAGTGTTTGCACCAGCATCAACGATGTAGTGTGCCACGGCATTCCCAGCACCAGGGAATTCCTGAAAAGCGGTGATATTGTAAATGTCGATGTATCCACCATTTACAAAGGTTACTTTGCCGACGCATCACGCATGTTCATGATTGGCGAAGTCAGCCCCGACATGCAGAAACTGGTACAGGTCACCAAAGAATGCCGTGACATAGGCATACAGACCGCACAGCCCTGGGCACGCCTCGGTGACGTAGGCGCCGCCATCCAGGAGCATGCGGAAAAGAACGGATACAGCGTGGTACGCGACCTCTGCGGACATGGCTGCGGCGTCAAGTTCCACGAAGAACCGGATGTGGAACACTTCGGTAAACGTGGTACGGGCATGCTGATAGTACCCGGCATGACGTTCACCATCGAGCCGATGATTAACATGGGAAGCTACGAAGTCTTTATCGACGAAGCCGACGGATGGACCGTCTGCACAGACGACGGACTGCCTTCTGCCCAATGGGAAAGCCAAATCCTGATTACTGAAGACGGAAACGAAATATTGACACAATAAGGCGGACACTTCAAAACATCTATGGAAATATTATTACTGATTATAGGGATAATCATTGGATCCGTAGTCGGCTATCTGGCGGCAGACCGCAAGTCAGCCGCACTGAGGGCGGAAATCAGCGGGACAAAGAAGGAAATAGAATTATTGAAGCTGCAGAAGGAAGAAGCCGAAGCGTTGCACAAGCGCATGAACACCGAGTTCGAGAATCTCTCCAACCGTATCTTCCAGAGCAAAGCCGAAGACTTTACCAGGCTGAATACCGAACACCTGGGCAATCTGCTCCGCCCGCTGGGCGATAACCTGAAGGACTTCCGCCAAAAGGTGGAACAAGTATACAGCACCGAAGCCAAAGAACGCTTCTCGCTGGGTGAACGCATCAAGGAACTGGTGGAACTGAACAACCGCCTCAGCGAAGATGCCAACAACCTGACCCGTGCCCTGAAAGGAGACTCCAAAATGCAAGGCAACTGGGGCGAAATGATTCTGGAACGTCTGTTGCAAGCCTCCGGACTGATTGAAGGCGAACACTACTTCCGCCAGGAGTTTCTAAAAGACGAACGGGGCGAAGCCATCATCAACGAGGAAAGCGGGCAGAAGATGCAGCCCGACATCATCGTGAAGTACCCCGACGAACGGGAAATGATTATCGACTCCAAAGTGTCGCTGACTGCCTATGCTGCCTACACCTCTGCCGAAAGCAAGGAGGAGCAGGCACACTTCCTGAAAGCACACCTGCAATCTGTCCGCGCCCATATCGACGAGCTCAGCCATAAAGACTACTCGCATTACGACGCCCAATCACCGGATTTCGTTATGATGTTCATCCCCACCGAAGGTGCCTACCTCCTCGCCATCCAAAGCGATGCCCACCTCTGGGAATATGCCTACAACAAAAAGGTGGTACTGATGAGCCCCACCAACCTAATTAGCGCCCTGCGCCTCTCGCTCGACCTTTGGAAGAAGGAGAACCAGGTAAAGAATGTGCAGGCCATCATCAAGCGCGGCACCATCTTATATGAAAAGATTGCAGGCTTTACCGACACCTTCCTCGGTATCGGCGACCGGCTGGCCAGCCTGCAAAGGGATTACGACAAAGCCTTCAACCAGCTCTCGGACGGTAACGGCAGTGTAGTACGCCAGGCCGAAATGCTGAAAGGCATGAGCCTCACTCCCAAGAAACGCATTTCTCCAAGATTGCTGCCCAAAGATACCATTCAAGAAGAAACAGAAGAGGAAAACGATAACATTCAATAAAACATCCAACATGAAAACTCTGAAAGACCGCATTCTCCTTCACCAAGAACCATTCATACGAGGTCTGTGTCAACAGGAATTACCACTGGAGAAGTAACAGCCATTCTGGCAAATGCACTGATTCATATCAAGGAATAAAGAAAAAGCGACGAAGAATCCACTCCACTTTCTTTCAATAGAGAGGAAATGCCCCGAACAAAAAACTCCGGCAAAGCCCTGAAGGACAAGCCGGAGTTTTTTTATCTCAAGACGGACAAGGAAGATTATCCGCCAAAGTTATCGAACATCAGGTTCTGAGCCGGAACGCCGAGGTCGTCGAGCATCTTCTCAACAGCCTTCGACATCGGGCCGGGACCACACATGTAGTATTCGATGTCTTCGGGAGCTTCGTGGTCTTTCAAGTAAGTCTCGTAAATTACGTTGTGTACGAAGCCCGGAGTATACTTCACGCCCGCTGCATCGGCTGCCGGATCGGGACGGTCCAGTGCAAGATGGAACTTGAAGTTGGGGAAATCCTTTTCAATCTGCAGGAAGTCTTCCAGATAGAACACTTCATTCAATGCACGTGCACCGTAGAAGTAATTCATCACGCGATCTGTAGTGTGCAGTGTCTTCGTCATATGCATAATCTGTGCACGCAACGGAGCCATACCGGCACCACCGCCGACCCACATCATCTCCTTCTTGGAGTCGAATATCGGATGGAAGTCTCCGTAAGGGCCACTCATGGTTACCTTATCACCCGGTTTCAGGGTAAAGATATAAGAAGAAGCGATACCCGGCATTACATCCATGAAGCCCGGGCCCTGGTCTTTCGGCTTGAACGGAGGCGTGGCGATACGTACCGTCAGCATAATGCGGTCGCCTTCGGCAGGATAGTTGGCCATAGAATAGGCACGGATGGTTTCTTCGTCATTGCGGCACTTCAAGCCCAGCAGACCGAATTTCTCCCATGCAGGCAGATACTCATCACCGATAAGGCTCTTGTCGATGTCCTTATCATAATCCATCGAATATTTAGGAATCTTAATCTGCGCATAAGAACCCGGAACGAAATCCATGTGCTCGCCTTTGGGCAAAGCAACGATGAACTCTTTGATGAACGTAGCCACATTCTTGTTGGAGATAACCTCGCACTCCCACTCTTTTACGCCCAGTACGCTTTCGGGAACCTTGATAGCCATATCGCCTTTTACCTTCACCTGGCAACCCAGACGCCAGTGATCTTGTATTTGCTTACGGCTGAAGTGCGGAGTCTCAGAAGGCAAGATTTCACCCCCACCTTCCATTACCTGGCATTTGCACTGTCCGCAGGAACCTTTACCACCGCAAGCGGAGGAAAGGAACACACCGTTTACAGACAGCGTATTCAGCAATGTAGAACCGGAAGCTACGTCCAGTTCCTTATCACCATTGATAGTCAGTTTTACATTACCCGAAGGCACCAAGAAATTCTTGGCAACCAGCAGGATAACAACAAGCAGGATGACAACCACGAGGAATACTCCAATGCTTGCTAATATCATATTCATATCCATTGTTTTATTCCTTTCTTTTAGATGTTCAAACCAGAGAAACACATAAATGCCATTGCCATCAGACCTACAGTGATAAACGTGATGCCCAGCCCTTTCAACGGAGCAGGAACGTCAGAATAGGCCATTTTCTCACGGATGGCAGCCAAACCCACGATAGCCAGCAACCAACCGATACCGGAGCCCAACGCATAAGAGACAGCATCAGCAATGCCACCGATGAATTTCGGGTCGCTCTCACCCAGCGTGATGCGCTGCTGCATGAAAAGAGAAGCACCCATGATGGCACAGTTTACAGCAATCAGCGGCAGGAAGATACCCAGTGAGGCATACAGCGAAGGGCTGAAACGCTCTACAATCATTTCCACCAACTGAACGATAGCTGCGATTACAGCAATGAAAAGAATAAAGCTCAGGAAGCTGAGGTCAACGCCTTCAATGATTGCGTTGGCAGCCAGCACCTTTGTCTGCAATAAATAGTTGACCGGAAGCGTAACCACCAACACGAAAGTTACGGCGATACCCAGTCCTACGGCAGTCTTCACATTCTTCGATACGGCAAGGTAAGAACACATACCGAGGAAGAACGCGAATATCATGTTGTCCACAAAGATAGAGCGGACGAATAAACTTATTAAATGTTCCATATCTCTTCGATAAATTAAGAATTAAAGAATTAAAGAATTAAAGCAATGAGAACTTGTACTGCAGCAGAGCAGCCCATTTTTCATTCTTTCATTTTTCATTCTTCATTTATTTATTACTGCTTTTCCTGCAATTCTTTGTGACGTGCACGCTGATACCAGATGATGCAAGCGCAGAGAATCAACGCCATTGGCGGCATCAGCATCAAGCCGTTGTTCACATAGCCCAACTTCTGCAGAGGTTCATAGTTCAAGATGTTGAAACCGAGCAGCGTTCCCGAACCCAGAAGCTCGCGGAAGAAGGCTACGATTACCAGAATCTTGGCATATCCCAAACCATTACCCACACCGTCAAGGAAAGATTCCCAGGGACCGTTCTGCATGGCAAATGCTTCCAAGCGTCCCATCAGGATACAGTTGGTAATAATCAGACCTACATATACAGAAAGCTGCACACTTACATCGTAAGCAAAAGCTTTCAGAATCTCACTTACAATAGTTACCAACGCGGCAACAACCACCAGCTGAACGATGATACGGATACGGTTGGGTATCGTCTTGCGCAGCAGTGAAATCACTACATTGGAGAATGCTGTAATCACCGTCACTGAAAGACCCATCACAATGGCAGGCTCCAGTTTGGCAGTAACAGCCAAAGCAGAACAGATACCCAATACCTGCACGGTAACGGGGTTGTTCAGTCCCAGCGGAGTAGAGAATACTTCTTTATTCTTCTTTGAAAACAATTGTCCCATATTCTTATTCCTCCTCATTATTATTAGTTAAAAAGTTCTTGTAGCTGCTCAGACAAGCCTTCAACATGGCATCCACACCTACAGAAGTGATGGTACCACCGGAAATGCCGTCCACCTGATAGTCAGGTTTCTCTACCTTGCCGTTCTTCACAACACCGAGGACTACCTCGCCGTTCTCCAACGTTTTCTTGCCGGGGAACTCTCCCTGGAAGTGCGCACTGGCAATTTCGGCACCCAGACCCGGAGTCTCACTGGCATGGGAGAAGTAAACACCGTAAACGGTATCCTTGTCGCTGTTCAGTGCAACATATCCCCAGATAGCGCCCCAAAGACCGGCACCGTAAACGGGAAATACATATTTCTTCTCACCGTCAACCTCTGCCACGAATACGTGCAGACGGTTATTTTCTTTGGCTTCCTTCTCGTAAGCGGTAGCAAATGCACCGGTATTCTCTGTCAGAGTACCGTCAACGTTCATCAGCATATCGCCCTTTACATATTTATTATATTCAGCTTCGGCATCCTTCACGTCCTTGATGTTGAGTGCAGCAAGAATCTGCTTCTTCGTGTCAAGTTCCACATTCTTGTTCTGCGTCTCGCGCAAGGAAGAACTTACGAATGCCAGCAGGAATGCAACGATAACAACC
>OLPW01002886.1_pt1 | contig 14466 bp, 10 predicted proteins | sample 1672161 | NCBI WGS metagenome assembly OLPW01 (sample SAMEA3136654, study PRJEB25190) | human gut metagenome
CCGCAAAGAAACGAATTCTATCTGGAAATTCCTATGAATGAGCGCTTTTTATTATATCAGAGATCTAACTTGACTTTGGGGTTCTCTTACGAAGAGATTCCCATTTTTTATTATACCTAAATATGCAAGAAACACCTTTCTGCAAGCCTATTATACAATAACTCATCACTGCAACAAACCTATTTTCCCTATTATGTTTCTTTTTGCAAGAGAGAAGTAAAAATGACAGACATACACAATGCCTTAGAATAAAAAAACGGACTGTACAGTCTTTCTTTTCTGTACAGTCCGCTTAAATTATATACAATGTAGAGAGATAACGCTTATTCTTCGTCAGCAAACATCGGGTCCCATGCCGGAAGACGGATTGGTTTCTGTTTTAAAATATCCAGCACCTTGGCAGGAACATATTTCTTTTCTGCCACCACACGGAACATATATTCATCAAACCATTTATCTGTCATGATAAGGTGTCCTCTGTATCCACTGGCACTGCCCCAACTGTTTTCCACCATCCATTTTTTCGGCTTTCCCGCTTTATCCAAGTCCACCGCCATCAAGGTCATGGCATGGCTGCTGCCACTGGAGAAAGTTTGGATACGTTGTTTCTTGTCCATGCCGAAAGTAGTTCCCATCAATGATTCGTAATCATAATTATCAGGGTCCAGCAAGCCACGTTTACTATCAAGGAACTTGCCTACATCACAAGAAAAATACATCATGGTACTGTCCTTGATGGAAGCTATGGCTATTTCTTTAATATCCTCTATCGGCAAGTTTACATAAGTCCAATTCTTGCCATCATAACGGTGACGGTCAAAATCTATTTCATAACATTTATAAAACTCGCGGCTGGGATCATTCATCAGCATTACATAGTTATTGGTCAAATCATTTCCCAAAAACTCTTTATAGAAAGACACCGGAGTATATTCTTTCGCTTCCCCACCCTTCAGACTCCATGTAAAGGTGGAAACAGGTTCGCCAAGGGTCAGCACCAGCATACGATAAACCGTTCCCAGCATTTCTGTCTTTTTCTTTTCCAGTTCGGCCGGCTTCGCTCCGGTAGCGGCGGCTTCGCGTAGTTGTAAACCAAATTCCTTCAGTTTCAGTCCTATCAGACTACTCATCTTTCCGGTATTCTCACTGCTGAAAGTTTCCACCATTGCACTCTTGGGGACCAGTCCGTATTTCTCTATAATATCCGATACTCCTGTGAATTGTCCCCCATCGCTTAAGGGATGCTTGAACAGCCATTCCACCATTTTATCGTCCATGGGCTTTCCACTGGTATCAATGATTCCCTGTAAGAATAAGTTTGCTTTTTCTAATTGGTCGTAGAAAAAGCAGTAGTTCTGTGAGAACTCCATCTCATCCAGTCCGTATTTGGCAATCATCTGGCTGCGGAGTACGTTCAGTCCGGTAAAAAGCCAGCAACGACCGGAAGATTGTTGGTCGGTTATTCCCTTGGATAGCACCTTGTGTGAAAACTCCGTATCAAAATCGGCACGGTTCTCCTGGTTCAATGCCAACGTGTTGATACTTGTTCCGCCTAAGGCGTTGCGGATGGCTTTGTCGGCAGGGGTTGCCTTATAACTTTGTTTGATTTGATTCAGCATTTCACCTGAAATGCCTCCCTGTTGTGCCTGGGCTGTCAATGCAGCCGCAAACAGAAGAGCGAATGTGATGTGTTTCTTCATATTATTGTAAAAATATAAAATGATTTATTAGGGTGGGTAAATGTACAAGTTATTTTTGAACCCTGCTAATCTTTCACGTGAAAGATATATAATCATCAGATCCTATCATTATTATGACAGGCCCGGCTGTTCTGCTTTTTTCTTTATCTTATATCCCAGTATAGCAATTGTGATACTCATCAAGGGACTGATAATGTTAAAGAATGCGTAAGGCAGATACACAATGGTGGGAACACTAAGGATAGTAGCCTGTGTCATACCGCATGTATTCCAGGGTATCAATGGCGAAGTGACTGTAACAGAATCTTCCGTCGTGCGGCTCAGCAGTTTGCTTTCATAACCGTTTGCACTATAGATGTCTTTAAACATATTACCCGTCAGGATAATGGATATATATTGATCTGCTGTAGCAAGATTCAGGAACAAGCCCGATGCAACTGTGGATGACACCATTCCTACCCGCTTTTTCGTAAAACGTACAAATACAGAAGTGATACTGCCGAGCATTCCTCCGGCTGTCATCGCCCCTCCGAAACACATGGCGCAGATAATCAGCCAGATGGTATTCATCATACCCGCCATTCCGCGAGTGGATATCAGTTCGTTTATTTCCGCATTACCGGTTTCCAATTGGGTTCCACCATAAAGCATTCCCATTCCTCCTTTGAACAAGGCGGCAATCCCTTCGACTCCTTGTCCGGCGATTTCGCATAATAGTCCGGGCTGGAAAATCAAGGCAAAGACGGTAGCCAGAGCCGTAGAAACAAATAGAGTGATGATGGAAGGCACTTTACGTGCAATCAGTATCGCTGTGACAACGGGGACAATCATCAACCACCATGAAATATGGAACTTATCACTCAATATACGGGTGTATTCGGCGATATGACCGGTATCAGTGGCTTCATGTGACAATCCGGCTATGGTAAAGATTATCAAAGTGATGACAAGTGATGGAACGGTGGTAATCATCAAGTAACGGATGTGAGTGAACAGCGGTGTATCCGTTACGGACGATGCCAGAATGGTGGTATCCGAAAGCGGAGAAACTTTATCACCGAAATAGGCTCCGGAGATAATCGCACCTGCAATCCAACCTTCACTGAAACCTTGCGCCTTCCCTATTCCCATCAGTGCGATGCCGATAGTGGCGATGGTAGTCCATGAGCTGCCTGTCATGACAGATACTACCGCACAAATAATGCAAGTGGATACCAGGAAAAAATGAGGATGAATAACCTGTATGCCATAATATATTAATGTAGGGACTACACCGCTGACCATCCATGCTCCGGACAAAGCTCCGATGATCAGCAAGATAATAAGTGCGGTACTTACCCCGGCTATATTATTGGTGACAGCCAGTTCGAAGTCCTTCCACGGACGACGGAATCCCGCCATACCTATCAGCACACAAACAGCTGTAGCCACTAGCAGACAGACTTGGCTGCCACCGGACAAGGCATCACTTCCAAATGTACGGATAGTGACAAACAATAATAAAATAAGTACGAATACGGGTAAAAGGGATACTAACGGTGAAGGGATTTTGTTATCTTTCATTCTTTTTTTATTCAATTTTTATTCAAAATGTAAATAGAACTATCAATTTGGTTTTCAGCGTGCAAAGTTCGGAATATTTTTTGAGTTCTAAAAGTCAATCGGCGGTATTTAAAGACTTTTTTTGTATTTGCAGGTAAACCTTTTTGCAAGGGGGGCGTTATTAGTTCAAATTATAACCTAAAACTTAACAAATATGAATGAATTAGTTGGTGGCTTAGGCTACGCTGTAAAAAATTGGTGGATGTCCCTGTTGCTGGGCTTGCTCTACATTGCGGTAGCACTATGCTTATTGTTCGCTCCTGTGAGCAGTTATGTGGCACTGAGTGTCATCTTCAGTATCTCGATTCTGGTCAGTGGCATTCTGGAAGTCTTTTTTGCTGCCGGAAACAAAAAAACAATCAGTAGTTGGGGATGGTATCTTGCCGGAGGTATTATTGATTTGCTGATAGGTATTTATCTGGTATTCTATCCGTTGGTCAGCATGGAACTGATTCCGTTTATTGTTGCTTTCTGGCTGATGTTCAGAGGGTTTACATTGTGTGGCTATTCCACAGATTTGAAACGCTATGGCACAAAGGACTGGGGGTGGTATCTGGTGTTTGGCATTCTGGCTATCCTTTGCTCTATGGCTATCATCTGGCAACCTGGACTTGGTGCTGTTACCGTGCTCTATATGCTGTCCATCACTTTTCTTATTATCGGATGTTTCCGTGTCATTTTCTCCTTCGAGTTGAAAAGATTGCATAAAAACAAGTAAAAAAAATCGTTTATTTTGGGCTACGTCATACGTTATTCGTATTTTTGTTAGCCCAAAATAAACAATGATTTCTAGTAAGAGTCTTAAATACACTGTGCGTATTCTGCTAGGTACACTGATTGGTGTCTACCTGGGAATAATTGTGCTGCTGAACATACCGTATGTTCAGGGCAAATTATCTGTTTTTGTAACTAAGGAATTAAAAAACATACTGAATACGGAGGTTTCTGTAGGACGGATTGATATGGGTTTGCTAAACCGTATCATTGTGGAAGATGTCCTTTTGCATGACCGGAAGAACCAGGAGATGCTGAAAGTAGCCCGCTTATCGGCAAAATTCGACCTTCTGCCTTTATTGAACGGTAAAGTCACCATCAGCAGTGTCCAGCTTTTTGGATTTACGGTCAATTTGAACCGGGAAACTCCGGAATCTGCCCCTAATTTCCAGTTTGTGTTAGACGCTTTCGCGTCCAAAGATACGGTTAAAACAAAATCTAATTTGGATTTACGAATTAATTCGGTGCTGATAAGGCGTGGCAGAGTGACATACGATATATTATCGGAACCGGAAACTCCCGGAAAGTTCAATGCCCATCATCTATCGGTGAAGAATCTCGCTGCAACGCTTTCACTGAAGGCATTGCGCAGCGACTCGTTGAATGCCGCCATCCGGCGGGTCAGCTTTGACGAACAATGTGGTTTTTCATTGCAGAAGTTCGCCATGAAAGTTACAGCCAACAATAAACGTTTGGATATTAAAGATTTTGGAGTGGAGCTTTCAAATACTGCTTTAAAGATAGACAGTCTGACCTTGAAGTATGACAGCCTGCCCGAATTGCCCCAAATGACAGAAAATATAAGATATGACGGCTCTTTGAAGGCTTCCGTTATACTGAAAGATTTGGCTCCTTTTGTGCCTGCCTTGTCACGCTTTGAAGAACCGTTGGATCTAAATCTGGTTTTCTCCGGTCACGGCAAACATTTGGACTGCCCCACCCTGCGGCTGACTAACCACCACGGATTGATGATTGCAGGGGAAGCTGCCTTAAGTAACTGGGATGCAGGCATGGATATGTACATTTACGGCAAACTGGGTAACTTGACCATGACAAAAGAGGGCATAAACGTTCTGATGACGAACCTGACGGGAAAGGTTCCTCCCATTTTGCAACGTTTGGACTATATTCGCTTTAACGGGGAAGCGGCGGGCTATCTGCATGATCTCACACTGACAGGCTTGTTCCATACAGGGGCAGGCATGGTGAAAACGGACGTGATGATGAGCATTGATGAACAAAGTATGAGCAGAACCTATTCGGGTAGTGTGGCGAGTGCAGACCTGGATTTGGGAAAATTACTTAATCAGGAAAAGAAATTCGGCAAGGTGGATTTCAATGTGGAACTGAAAGGTTTCAACTATAAGAACCGATATCCGGAATCATACATCAAAGGAATCATATCTTCCTTTGAATATAGTCAATATCAATATGAAAATATCATGTTGGATGGCGTATATAAGGACGGAGGCTTTAACGGGCGCTTATCCATGGACGACGCAAACGGTTCTGTCCAGATAGACGGTAATTTCAATGTTGCCAAAACAATCCCTGACTTTAACCTGAAGGCATCCGTAAAGAACCTGCGCCCTCACGACCTCCATCTGTCGGACAAATATGAGAATGCCAGTATTTCACTGGGCCTCACTGCTGATTTCACCGGCAAATCCATTGACGACATGAACGGGCGCATTTCATTGGACAGCCTGCAATTAAACGCTCCCGATGAAGGAGGGTGTTTCCTTGACAATCTGACTATTACAGCCGGACAGGTAAGCGGTGAAAAAGAGTTGCGCATAAATTCATCCTTCATGACAGCGGTGATACGAGGTGACTATTCCTACCACACCATTCCGGCCAGCGTGGTAAAGACGGTACAACGCTATATTCCGTCCTTACTGACTATAAAGGATAATATGCCTGAGCCTCACAATAACTTCCAGTTTGATATCTGCCTGGAAAATGCCGAAGTGCTATCCAAATTATTTCAGATTCCATTGGAATTATACCTGCCGGCATCTTTAAAAGGATATTTTAACGACGGCGAGGAAAAGTTGCACGTAGAAGGACATTTTCCGGAATTCAGATACAATGGAACACGTTATGATTCGGGCGTTTTATTTTGTGAGAATCCTTCTGACCGGTTCAAATGTTCACTGCGAGGCGGTATGCTGATGAAAAGTGGTGCAATGCTTAACTTCTCGGTGGAAGCCAATGCCAAAAACGATCATTTGGAAACAACAATTAACTGGGGGAACAATACTGATGTGACTTACGGTGGTAAATTTGCCGCCGATACCCGTTTCTTCAAAACGGAAGGTCCCCACCCTATTCTTCAGGCAGATATAAACATACAGCCCACAAAAGTAGTGCTGAATGATACGGTATGGAACATTCATCCCTCGCATATCGCCATAGATTCGGGACGCGTATTCATTGACAATTTCCTGTTTGAACATGAGGACCAATATTTAAGGATAGATGGTAAACTGACCAAGAAGGAAAGTGATTCCTGCCGGGTGGATTTGAGAAATATCAAGCTGGACTATGTACTGGATATTGTGCAGTTTGACGATGTAGAGTTCGGCGGACTTGTAACCGGAAAGGTTCATCTGAAAAGTGTCATGAAGAACCCGGTGATGCGGACCCGTCTGAATGTGCACAAATTCTGTCTGAACCGTTCTTTATTAGGAGAAGCCAACATTGCAGGTGTATGGGATAAGGAATTGGGCGGAGTACGACTGGATGCCCAAATAGCGGAAAAAGGAATTTCCTCCACTCATGTGACAGGGTATGTCTCTCCCAAGTTAAAAGGTCTTGATCTGTCGATTCGGGCAGATAGTACCAATCTGGGATTCTTACAACCTTTTATAGAAGGAATTTTCAGTGAAATAAATGGCCGTGTCAACGGAAATGTCCGTTTATATGGCGATTTCAAGCATTTGGATCTGGAAGGTGAAGTGAGGGCCAAAATGGATGCTAAAATTGATGTGTTGAACACTTATTTCCAAATCCGGGATGACTCCATACATATATCTTCGGGCAGTCTGGATTTCAGGAATGTAAAAGTCTATGACCGTGAGGGACATGACGGACTGGTAAATGGTTATCTGCATCACACAAAGCTGAAAAATCTGATGTACCATTTCAATATACGAGGCAACAACCTGTTGATGTACAATACCTACGAAGCCGGGAATATGCCTTTTTACGGAAAAGTATATGGTACAGGAAATGTGGTACTGGATGGTGGAAATAATGCGATGACAGTGGACGCTTCACTGACCACAGGCAACAATACCAGCTTCACTTATATAACCGGAGTAACCACGGAAGCAGCGAGCAATCAGTTTATCACTTTTGTAGACAAAACCCCCAAGCGCATTCACGATAATGTGGAAACCAATCTTTACCACCACTCTAATGTGCGTAAGACTAAAGAGGACGACGGACCTCCTATGGATCTCCGCATCAACATGTTGATAGAAGCAACTCCCAGCGCTACCATGAAAATTATCATGGATCCTGTAGCGGGAGATAATATTACAGCAACCGGAAATGGAAACCTGCAAGTGAATTTTTTCAATAAAGGTGATTTCCGTATGTTCGGTAGCTATGTCATAGATCAAGGTATGTATAAACTAAGCATGCAGGAAGTAATACGCAAGGACTTTACCTTGAAATCAGGTGGCACGGTGACTTTCTCAGGTGACCCTTATCAGGCGAATCTTGATTTACAGGCGGTATACACGGTTAATTCTGCTTCTTTAAGTGATTTGGTAGTAGATCCCTCGCGCAACCAAGGTACGGTGAAGGTAAACTGTCTGATGAATCTGACTGGAAATTTATCCAATCCGGATATTAAATTCGATTTGGAACTGCCCACTGTAAGCGAGGAAGACCGGGAATTGGTACGTAGTGCTACCAGTACGGAAGAACAAATGAATACACAGATTATTTATTTGCTGGGAATTGGTAAGTTCTACACCTATGATTATGCCAATAATGACCAATCCTCTAATGCAACCAGTTCTTTAGCCTTCAGTACACTTTCCGGTCAGCTGAACAATATGTTGTCCCAATGGATGGGCAATAAAAACTGGAACATAGGCGCCAACCTGAGTACCGGTGAAAAAGGTTGGACAGATGTGGAAGCAGAAGCTATGTTGTCCGGCAGGTTATTGAATAACAGGCTGATGATAAATGGAAACTTCGGCTATAAGGAGAATGTGATGGCAAATAGCAACTTCGTAGGAGACTTTGAAGCGATATGGTTATTGACAAAAAACGGAGATTTCCGTTTGAGAGGGTATAATCAGACCAATGACCGCTATTTTACTAAATCTACCCTGACCACTCAAGGAGTAGGTCTCATGTATAAAAAAGATTTCAATACTTGGGATGAACTGTTCCGCTGGTTCTTATGGAAAAGACGGAAAAGCTCGTTACAAAAACGAAGCGATGACTAATTAACCTATAAAGTTTATTTCATATCTTTGCAAGACAAATTTAAAAATATGAATATGTCCTATTTACCCGCCGAATGGCATAAACAAAGTTTGATTCAACTAACGTGGCCCCATAAAGACACAGACTGGGCATACATGTTGGACGAAGTGAATGACTGTTTTCTTAAGATAGCTTATGAGGTTTTGAAACGTCAGAGTTTGTTGATTGTGGCTCCAGACCCCGATTCCATAAGAGATAGTATAGATAATTATGGAGCTGATATCCAAAAACTAGTCACATCAAAAATCAACACAAATGATACTTGGGCACGCGATCATGCTTTTATCACCCTGTTGAAAGAAGACGCTACTCCCCTGCTGCTGGATTTCTGTTTTAATGGCTGGGGAATGAAGTTTGCCGCAAATTATGATAACCAGATTAATAACGAACTGTATTTTCACCATCCTGTTCTGAAAGGTGAATATGTTTTCTGCCGGAATTTTATTTTAGAAGGAGGTTCCATAGAAAGTGATGGGAAAGGAAGCCTGCTGACTACAGAGCAATGTTTGCTGGCTAAAAACAGAAATGAAATGAACCGACAGGAAGTGGAGGATTTTCTAAAAGAAACATTTAACTTAAAACAGGTTCTATGGTTGAAACACGGTTATCTGGCAGGTGATGATACAGACAGCCATGTGGACACATTGGCACGTTTCTGTCCGGATGATACCATTGTGTATGTAAAGTGCACCAATGAAAAAGATGAACACTATAAGGAACTGGCAATGATGGAAGAAGAACTAAAAGCGTTCCGTACTTTGGACGGCAGGCCATACCGTCTGCTTCCGCTACCTATGGCAAGTGCTGTTTATGATGAGGAACATCATCGCTTGCCGGCAACTTATGCCAATTTTCTGATAATGAATGAAGCTGTGCTTTATCCTACTTATGCTGATTCTGTGAATGATATGCGCGCCAAAGAAGTATTGGCTGAAGCATTTCCCAGAAGAGAGATAGTAGGTATTGACTGCACTGCTTTAATAAAGCAACATGGCTCGCTGCATTGCGTCACCATGCAATATCCCGAAGGTGTATATTAATAAATATATGTATGAAAAGAACGATTAAAGTAGGAATTATCCAACAGACATGCACTAATGATATCCGTCACAATTTGAGCAAACTGCACCACAATATAGAACAGGTGGCGGCAGCAGGTGCACAGCTGGTTGTATTGCAGGAGTTGCACAACACCCCTTACTTCTGTCAGACAGAAGATACGGATATGTTTGATTTGGCAGAACCGGTTCCCGGTCCTTCTACCGGCTTCTACAGTGAGTTGGCTGCCGGATACGGTATTGTACTGGTTACTTCGTTATTCGAGAAGCGTGCTCCGGGGCTATATCACAATACAGCCGTCGTTTTTGACAAAGATGGCAGTATAGCAGGGAAATACCGCAAAATGCATATTCCCGATGATCCCGCTTATTATGAGAAATTTTATTTTACTCCCGGTGACCTGGGATTTGAACCTATTCAGACATCACTGGGAAAACTAGGTGTACAAGTCTGCTGGGACCAATGGTATCCCGAAGGTGCACGGCTGATGGCACTGAAAGGTGCTGAAATTCTTATATACCCTACAGCTATAGGTTGGGAAAGCACAGACACTCAAGAAGAGAAAATCCGTCAACTAGGTGCATGGGTAACCGTGCAGCGTGGACATGCCGTGGCAAACGGTCTGCCGGTTATCGCCGTGAACCGTGTAGGACATGAGCCCGATCCTTCCGGTCAGACTAATGGTATCCAATTTTGGGGTAATAGCTTCGTGGCAGGTCCTCAAGGAGAAATACTGGCACAAGCCAACAATATGGATGAAGAAAATATGGTAGTGGAACTGGATATGACCCGTAGTGAGAATGTTCGTCGCTGGTGGCCTTTCCTCCGTGACCGGCGTATTGATGAGTTTGAAAATCTAACCCGACGCTTTATAGATTAAATACAAACGTTATCGTTATATAAATTCACATATTCGTTAAACAATTCATGGTTAAGGCTGTTTTAGTTATCAGAATATTCAAAAGATATTATTGATTTACTAAACAGCTTAATTATGAAAAAAGTATTATTTTTAGCCGCATTGTTACTTGTTTGCTTCAGCGGAGTGACAAATGCACAAACCAGAAAACAAAGAGAAGACGCTAAACGCGAAGCATGGAAGAAAGAACGTCAGGAAAAGAAAGCCTTGGAAGCTCAGCAGGACTCTGTATCCTACGTCCAAGCAATTAATGCTTTAAAAAACGGTTCTTTTGTATTAGAAGCTGATAACGTTGTATTCCGTAATGGAATAATGCGTTTTGTTTCCTCTAACACGAATTATGTGGAAGTAAACGATGGGCAAGGTATTATTCAGACCGCCTTTACTAATTTTGTGTATAACTGGAGCCCGAACGGCTTGGGAGGTGTCACGGTTCAGGGAAATGTGAACGGAATAAGTATGCGCCAGGATAAAGACGGTAATGTGTACTATAATTATGGAATTAATGGGATTGCCGTTTCGGCCACCGTTTCCATTGTACTGACTGGCGGAACCAATCAGGCCAGTGTTACTATAAATCCAAATTTCTCAGGCAATACGCTGACAATGAACGGATATCTGGTTCCCTATAACGAAAGTAGTGTATTCCAAGGAACAACATGGTAATTCATTAAGAAGATATGAGAAAAAGGAATGGGCATTTTCACTACCCATTCCTTTTTATTTATTATTATAGCATTGGAAATGTTTCTTGTCTGCTCATAACATTAACCGAGGTTGTGATTCCAATTCCAATAAAAACCTTTTAGCGGACAGTCCGCCTCCATATCCTGTCAGCGAGTGGTCACTACCGATCACACGATGGCAAGGTGCAAAGATTGATATGGAATTTGCACCATTAGCATTGGCTACCGCACGAACTGCTTGGGGCATCCCGATATGCCTGGCCATTTCACCATAAGATATTGTCCTGCCAAACGGTATCTTTAACAGTTCATTCCATACTGTTTTCTGAAAATCCGTGCCCACAAAAAGAAGCGGCACACTAAATTCTTTGCGTTGTCCTGCAAAATACTCGTTGAGTTGCTCTATTGATTCTTCGATTATTTCTGACGTACTTATTTCAAATTCGGCACACAATACCCGCTTCAACCGTTGATTCACACGATCGCAGTGTTTTTCCACCTGCCAGTCACACAGGCAGAGTTTTCCGCCAAATGAACCGAGCAGCAACACTCCGCAGGGTGATTCATAACTCTTTATCTTGATCGTATTTTTCTCTTTCATACACTTTTTATATGCTTCCTTCATATGTTTATAAGCTGTTTCAGCTTATCGGACTACTTTAAACCAAAAAGACAAAGCGTAGCGAATTAGCTGAAACAGCATTCACTACGCTTTGTTCGGATCGTCCCGTTATCGGCCTTTTATACAATATCCTATATAAAAAGCGGAAAAAACTTACTTATCCTCTTTTATATCAACGACCAGATTCAACTCATCCAATTGTGATTGATCCAAAGCAGCGGGAGCATCCAACATCACATCACGTCCACTATTATTTTTAGGGAATGCTATACAGTCACGGATACTATCAAGTCCTGCAAACAAAGAAACCCAACGATCAAGACCGTATGCCAAACCACCATGAGGAGGTGCTCCGTATTTGAATGCATTCATCAGGAAGCCGAATTGTTCTTGTGCTCTTTCCGGAGTAAAGCCCAAAATTTCAAACATCTTGGCCTGTAATTGTGAATCATGGATACGAATTGAACCACCTCCTACTTCTACACCGTTTACTACCATATCGTAAGCATCGGCACGAACAGCAGCCGGATCTGTATCCAACAAAGGAATATCTTCTTCTTTCGGATGAGTGAACGGATGGTGCATGGCCATCAGACGACCTTCTTCTTCACTCCACTCAAACATCGGAAAATCAACAACCCACAGACAAGCAAATTTATTCTTATCACGCAGTCCCAGCTGACGTCCCACTTCCAGACGAAGTTCGCATAACTGCTTGCGGGTCTTCATAGCATCAGGACCACTCAGAATCAGGATCAAGTCACCCGGCTTGGCACTGAAAGCTTCCTTCATCTGCTGAAGTACTTCCTGTGAATAGAATTTGTCTACACTGGATTTTACATTGCCATCAGCTTCCACACGGGCGTAAACCATACCTTTCGCACCGATCTGAGGTTTCTTGACAAATTCTGTTAATTGGTCTAACTGTTTACGGGTATAACTTGCAGCGCCTTCCGCACAGATACCACCAATATATGCCGCATCATCAAAAACAGAGAAGCCATGACCTTTCATGATATCCATCAATTCCACAAACTTCATGCCGAAACGCAAATCCGGTTTGTCACTACCGTAATATTTCATGGCATCGGCCCATGTCATACGCAGAAACGGTTCGCTCAACTCGACTCCACGTAACTCCTTGAACAAATGTTTTGCCATTCCTTCGAAAGTGGAAATGATATCTTCTTGTTCAACAAAACTCATCTCACAGTCTATCTGAGTAAACTCAGGCTGACGGTCTGCACGAAGATCTTCATCACGGAAACACTTTACAATCTGGAAGTAACGATCAAAGCCGGAAACCATCAGCAATTGCTTCAGTGTTTGCGGAGACTGTGGCAGTGCATAAAACTGTCCCGGGTTCATACGTGAAGGAACAACAAAATCACGGGCTCCTTCAGGAGTAGAACCTACCAACATAGGAGTTTCCACTTCCAGAAACCCTTTACTGTCCAAATATCGGCGCACTTCCATTGTCATTTTATGACGAAGTTCCAAATTTTTACGCACACAATTACGGCGTAAATCCAGATAGCGGAATTTCATACGGATATCATCACCTCCGTCACTATTATCTTCTATCGTAAAAGGAGGAGTTACCGCTGAATTAAGTACATTCAATACCGATACGATAATTTCAATTTCACCGGTGGGAATATTCATATTCTTATTTGAACGTTCGTTCACTTCACCGGTTATTTGAATAACAAATTCACGCCCCAAGTGATTGGCACGTTCACAAAGTTCGGCATTCACCGCTTCGTTGAATACCAATTGGGTAATACCGTAACGGTCACGAAGATCGACAAACGTCATCCCTCCCATTTTACGTGCACGCTGTACCCAACCTGCCAACGTTACACTTTTGCCTGCATCGGAAAGTCTGAGCTCTCCGCAAGTATGACTTCTGAACATATATTCTTAAATTTAATCAATTGTTTGGCAAAGGTACGATATGTTTTCCATTGTACAAAACCGCCTACAAGAAAAAAAGTCCCGTAGCTGTATACCAACGGAACTTTTTTAATCTGGATGTACAGATCTCAATTCTTGAACATTTCAATGACATCCCTTAATTCTCCTGGAAATACTTCACCAGTTTTCTCCCACAACATCTTGCCTTTACGTTGGAGGACAAAGCTGGGAGCTATTTCTATTTCATAGGCATCGGCTACTTTCCGATTACTTTCTATATTGACTCTTACAATATTGACCGGTTTTTCAAATTCATGTAACAGCGGTTCAATCCATTCACAATGGGGAGACCAATCCGCATAAAACACAACCAGCAATAATGAGTCCGACTGGTTTACCTCTTCTATTTTTCCAGTTATATCCATTACTGTTTTCAATTTTAATTATCCTCTACTGCCCAGACTGTTCAGGTCCGGATTCAATTCTTTTACCGCCGCCTTCACTTCCTTCTTGGTGGGTTCACCGGTATTGGACACTTGTTCAACAGGAAACCGCTGACCACTATTCGTCAGCTCATCCTTTTGTTCCATCTTTTTCTTTTCTTCTTTACCCATATCTTCTCATTTTTAAGGTTTATGCTAATAATGCAACAAAATAGATAAAAAGATGAAAAGAAAA
>OLPW01002888.1_pt1 | contig 14459 bp, 12 predicted proteins | sample 1672161 | NCBI WGS metagenome assembly OLPW01 (sample SAMEA3136654, study PRJEB25190) | human gut metagenome
CCGGCGGCGTGGACGCTGATGCCGACCGACGAGGGCAGCGGGCAGCTGCCGCTCACGCTGGATAAGGGCGCGTACACGCTTACCGCGGACGCGGCACCGACCGAGCCGGACGAAATGCAGGGCATGCTTCGTGTGTACAAGCTGCGCCCGATTGCGCTGAGCCTGACCGATAGCAGCGGAAACCATGCCGCGCTTTCCGTGTCTTACGGCGCGGACAATCTTGCGGTGCTGCAAAGCTGGGGATACGACTGCCGCAGTGCCGGTGAGCCGACGGACAAGCCTGCGGAAACCTTCACGGCTGCCGTTAAAAACGGCGGCGGACTGCTGCCGAAGGGCAAGCTGGAGGTCTGGCGTGACGGCGATACGCTGCGCTTTTTCCGTCGGGATAAGGGTCTCTACACGGGCAAGGGCAGCCTGCAGATTGGTGAGCTGCCCATCAGGCTCATTCGGTTTTACCGCCTGTGCGGCGGCATACGCACGGAAACGCGCGTATCCGGCGGCGGTGTGAGCGTGGACCGCGAAGCGGCCTACTGGTCGCAGTGGGAGCATCCGTTTTCGCTCAATCCGCATGGCCGTGCGATAGAGGCGGCGGTGCAGGCTGAGCCGATCAAAACCGAGCAGATCCAGCACGATGAACGTTATGTGCAGCTTCGCGTGCGCGTAAACGGCGGCTTCTGCGAGATGCAGTTTACACCGGACAGCCTTGCGGTGTTTGACGCGCTCATCCCGAACCTCGAGTTTGATGAGGTGGCGTTGACCGACCGCACGCCGACACCGGTCGAGCAGCTTGATATCCTCGCCGGACTGTGCGACCGCGGCTTTGTTACGCGGGAAGAATTTGAGCAGGCGAAAGCGCGTCTGCTCGGGAAAATCTGAGGAATTTATGACCGAACAGGAAAAATACATGAAGGCCGCGCTCAAACTGGCGCAAAAGGCGGCGGACGAGGGCGAAGTGCCGGTCGGCGCGGTGGTTGTCTGCGACGGCAAAATTGTCGGACGCGGACGCAACCGCCGGGAAACAAAGAAAAACGCGCTGCACCATGCAGAAATCGAGGCCATCGAGAAGGCGTGCAAAAAGCTGGGCGGCTGGCGGCTGCACCGCTGCGATCTGTACGTCACGCTCGAGCCGTGCTGCCACTGGGGACGCACGCCGCCGTGCACAGACGCAGTCATCGAGCACAAGATCGGCCGCGTGTTTGTCGGCTGCCTCGACCCGAACCCGCTGGTAGCCGGCAAAGGCGCACAGATCCTGCGCGACGCAGGCATCGAAGTCGAGACCGGCGTGTGCGAGGACGAATGCCGCCGCGTGAATGAAGTTTTCTTTCACTACATCACGCACAAAACGCCGTTTGTGACGCTCAAGTACGCGATGACGCTGGACGGCAAAATTGCCGCGCACACCGGTGACAGCCGCTGGGTTACCGGCGAGACCGCCCGCCGTCATGTGCACGAAACGCGCAACCGGCTGCCCGCCATCATGGTCGGCATCGGCACCGTGCTTGAGGACGATCCGCTGCTCACCTGCCGCATTGACGGCGGGCGCGATCCGATCCGCGTAATCTGCGACAGCCGCGCAAGAACGCCGATCAACAGCAGAATCGTACAGACGGCGAACAAAATCCCGACCTATATCGCAGTCGTCGGTCGAAATGAGCGCACCGCCGAACTGGAACGGCACGGTGTACACATTCTCGAATGCAAAACGAAAAACGAGCGCGTAGACCTTGCCGACCTGATGCGCCAGCTCGGCGCACTCGGTATCGACGGTCTGCTTCTCGAAGGCGGCTCGGCACTTGCGTTCTCCGCGCTGGAGGCCGGTGTGGTGCACCGCGTGCAGGCATACATCGCCCCGAAAATCATCGGCGGTGCAGGCGCGAAAAGTCCGGTCGGAGGTCTGGGATTTGACAAGATGGTGCAGGCGCTTCCGCTGAAGGACGTGACCTGCATGCCGATGGGCGAAGATTTCCTGATTGAAGGGAGATTGTAATGTTTACTGGACTTATCGAAGAAATCGGTACGGTGCGGCGCATCGAGCGCGGTGCAAAGGGCGCTCGGCTGACGATTGCAGCGAATACCGTGCTCGAAAATACAAAAATCGGTGACAGCATTGCCACGAACGGCGTATGCCTGACCGTGGTCGCGCTGACGGACGACAGCTTCAGCGCCGACGTGATGGCGGAGAGCCTGCGGCGTTCCGCGCTCGGCAGTCTGCAGAGCGGCTCGCCGGTCAATCTGGAGCGCGCGATGCCTGCCGACGGACGGTTCGGCGGTCATATCGTATCCGGCCACATCGACGGCACCGGCTCGGTTCTCTCGCAGCGGCGCGAGGACAACGCCGTGTGGGTAACGATCAAAACACCGGCTCCCCTGCTCCGGTACATCGTCGAAAAAGGCTCGATCGCCATTGATGGTGTCAGCCTTACCGTGGCGGCTGTGACGGACACCGACTTTTCGGTCTCCATCATCCCGCACACCGGTGCACAGACCATTCTGCTCGGCAAAAAGCCGGGCGAGCCGGTCAACCTCGAATGTGATGTGATCGGCAAATATGTTGAAAAAATGCTCACGCCGCACAGATCCAGCGGTATTACGATGGATTTTCTTGCACAACACGGATTTTAACGGAGGTTTTCTCTTATGGAATATCAGTTCAATACAGTTGAAGAGGCGCTCGAAGAGCTTCGCGCCGGACACCTCATCCTCACCATTGATGACCCGGACCGCGAAAACGAGGGCGACCTCATCTGCGCGGCACAGTTTGCCACGACCGAGAACGTCAACTTCATGGCAACTCACGCCAAGGGCCTGATCTGCACGCCGATGAGTGAGCAGGTTGCACTCCGTCTCGGTCTCGAGCAGATGGTAAAGGTCAACACCGACAACCACCACACCGCGTTCACGGTCTCTATCGACCATGTGGACACCACGACCGGCATTTCCGCCGAGGAACGCGGCTTTACCTGCCGCAAATGTGCGGATATCCACACCAAGCCGGAGGAGCTGCGCCGTCCGGGACACGTTTTCCCGCTTGTTGCACGCCGCGGCGGTGTGCTGACCCGCAACGGCCACACCGAGGCAACTGTCGATCTGTGCCGTCTGGCCGGACTCGAGCAGTGCGGTCTGTGCTGTGAGATCATGCGCGATGACGGCACAATGATGCGCACCTCCGAGCTGATGGAGAAGGCCAAGGAATGGGGCCTCAAGATCATCACCATCAAGGATCTGCAGGACTACTGCCGCCGCCATGACAAGCACGTTGTGCGCGAAGCCTGTGCGAAAATGCCGACCCGTTTCGGTGAGTTCCGCATCTACGGCTACGTCAACGACCTGACCGGCGAGCACCACGTTGCACTCGTCAAGGGCGAGATCGGCGATGGCAAGAACCTGCTCTGCCGCGTACACTCCGAGTGCCTGACCGGCGACGTGTTCGGTTCCCGCCGGTGCGACTGCGGTCAGCAGCTGGCGGCAGCCATGCAGCAGATCGACAAGGAGGGCCGCGGCGTGCTGCTCTATATGCGCCAGGAAGGCCGCGGCATCGGTCTGATCAACAAGCTGAAGGCGTATGAGCTGCAGGAAAAGGGCTTCGATACCGTTGAGGCAAACGTAAAGCTCGGCTTTGCGCCCGACCTGCGCGAATACTGGATCGGCGCTCAGATCCTGCAGGACCTCGGCGCGAAGGAGCTGCGCCTGCTGACCAATAATCCGGAGAAGATTTACGGTCTGGACGGCTTCGGCGTAGAGATCGCCGAGCGCGTGCCGATTGAGATTGCACCGCAGAAGGACGACGCGTTCTACCTCAGAACCAAGAAGATTAAGATGGGACACCTCTTTAGTGAAACATTGTAATCAATCTATCCCGCAGGGCGGGATGATCTCACCTCGCCCTGCAATATATCTGTTCACCATATTGAAAGGAAGATTTTAAGATGAAGGTACTCGAAGGCAAGTTAGTAGCAACCAAGGGCAAGTTTGCAATCGTTGGTGCACGTTTCAACGAATTTATCGTTTCCAAGCTGATCTCCGGCGCGGAGGACACGCTGGTACGTCACGGTGTGGACACGGATGACATCACGCTCGTATGGGTTCCGGGTGCATTTGAGATTCCGCTGGCGGCGCAGAAGCTGGCGCAGAGCGGCAAGTATGATGCAGTTATCTGCCTCGGCGCGGTTATCCGCGGCTCGACCAGCCACTATGATCTCGTATGCAACGAGGCTGCCAAGGGCATCGCACAGGTCAATCTGCAGACCGGCGTACCGGTAACGTTCGGCGTGATTACCACTGAGAACATCGAGCAGGCCATCGAGCGCGCAGGCACCAAGGCCGGCAACAAGGGCGCAGATGCAGCGATTGCGGCTCTCGAGCTGGCAAACCTGCTGCCGCAGATCTAAAGATCAAAAATTGTGCAGAAAACCCGCTCCCGGTTATACCGAGAGCGGGTTTTTCATTTATCGCGTGAATGATTGAGAATGGAAAATGGAGAATGGAGAATTATCGTGATGGTAAAACGTGTGTTCCCCTACCAAAATCATTTGCAGATGCATAACCGTGCCCTCCGGAAAGATACGGCACACATTCATTTTCCATTCTCCATCCTCCATTTTCAATTATTATCCCGCAGACGCAAAAACCACCCGAGAAAATCTCGGGTGGTTTTCTATTTAACTCACTGCTCCGTCTCCTCCCATGAGCGCGGTCAGCTCCTCAATCCGCTCCAACGGGAACAGCGGGAACGCCACCGGCTTCATGGCGATGGACATCAGCTTCATCGGGTTATCGTCAGCCGCTGCGCGGTTGGAATGCAGTACACCGCAGCGTCGGCAGCGATGAATCACTGCCCACTCACCGTTTTTGCGGACCCAGACACCGATGGCGTCCATAATGCCGCCGCAGTCGGCGGCACGGTCGCCCGGCTCATCGTCCACATGCAGGCTGAACAGGCAGTTCGGACAGTGATTCCTGTGGTCGCTGCCCGCGCCTGCCGGTACGACCGGACGGCCGCACACCCTGCAGGTGAAGCTGTCGTCACAGGCATGCGTTTTGTAATAACCCTTTTGATATTGCTTGCGTTTATTCTCCCGATTCATGGGAATTCCTCCTGAAAAGTCGATATTATTCGTCCTTTTGGGAGGTGGTTTATGGGTTCAGCCGACCTCCCGGTCAGCTTACCGAATCCAATTCACCGTATTTCTTCAAAAAGCAAAGCTCCTTTAATTATTTATCCTTGAGTGCGTCCTTTACCTTATCCCAAAAGCTCTTGCGCTTGACCTGATTCTCGTCGGTAGACGTTTCCTCGAACTCACGCAGCAGCTTTTTCTGCTTGTCGGACAGGTTCTTCGGCACCTCGATGTTTACGCGGACGTACTGATCGCCGCGGCCGCGGCCGTTGACGTTCTGGATGCCCTTACCGCGCATGCGGAACGTCGTGCCGGTCTGTGTGCCCTCAGGGATCTTATACTCGATGCGGCCGTCGATGGTCGGCACCTGCAGCGTATCGCCGAGTGCGGCCTGTGCGAACGAAATCGGAATATCGACATGTACATCCGGGCCGTTGCGAGTAAAGATCGGGTGCGGACGGATGGCAACCGTTACGAACAGATCGCCTGCGGGGCCGCCGTTTACGCCGGCATTGCCCTGACCGCGCTGCTGGATGGACTGACCATCGTCGATACCGGCCGGAATGTTGACCTTGAACTTGCGGGTCTTGCGGACACGGCCCTGACCGCCGCACTTCGGACACGGCTTCTTGATGATCTTGCCGGTACCGCGGCAGTTCGGGCAGGCGCCCTGCGTCTGGAACATGCCGAGCGGCGTGCGCTGGGTCTGCGTAACAACGCCGGTGCCGCGGCAGTTCGGACAGGTCTCCGCCGTGGTGCCCTTTGCGGCACCTGTGCCGCCGCAGTCATCACAGGATTCGATGCGCTCGACCGTGATCTCCTTCTCACAGCCGAATGCGGCTTCCTCGAAGGACAGGATCACCGTCTGACGGATGGATTCGCCTCGCTGCGGTGCATTGCGGCGGGACGACCGTCCGCCGCCAAAGCCGCCGCCGAAGAACGAACCGAACAGGTCGCCCAGATCGCCCATGTCAAAGCCGCCGCCAAAGCCGCCTGCACCGGCACCGCCGCCGTAGCTCGGGTCAACGCCGGCAAAGCCGAACTGGTCGTACTTGGCGCGCTTCTCCTTGTCGGACAGCACCTCGTATGCTTCGTTTACTTCCTTGAACTTATCCGCAGCCTCCGGATTATCCTTGTTGAGGTCCGGGTGGTACTTGCGCGCCAGCTTGCGGTATGCCTTTTTCAGCTCATCATCACTTGCGCCCTTCTGTACGCCGAGCACTTCATAATAATCTCTTTTATCAGCCATAAAAAAATCATCCTATACACAGGGATAGGCGCACCAAAGTGCGCCTTATCCAATGGAGAATGGAAAATGTAAAATTGAGAATTGAGGAACGGCATTTCATGCCGAATTGAATGACGCGCGAAGCGCGTAACCATCATTCTCCATTATCCATTCTCCATTTTCAATTACTTACTTGTTATCGTCGTCCTTAACCTCGGTGAAGTCAGCGTCTACAAAGTCGCCCTGCTGACCGCCCTGTGCGCCTGCACCCTGAGCGCCGCCCATGTTCGGGTCGCCCTGCGGTGCCTGCTGCTGATAGATCTTGCCGGCCAGATCGGAGAACTTCTTGGACAGACCCTCGGTTGCAGCCTTGATCATATCGGTATCGGTGCCCTTGAGTGCTTCCTTAACCTTTTCGATCTCAGCCTGAACGCCGCTCTTCTCGTCTGCGGACAGCTTGTCGCCCAGATCGGTCAGTGCCTTCTCGGACTGGAATACCAGCTGCTCAGCGTTATTGCGAACCTCAACTGCTTCCTTGTTCTTCTTATCCTGCTCAGCGTACTGCTCAGCCTCGTGCATTGCCTTGTCGATCTCGTCCTGAGACAGATTGGTGGATGCAGTGATGGTGATCTTCTGCTCCTTGCCGGTGCCGAGGTCCTTAGCGGATACGTTTACGATGCCGTTTGCGTCGATATCGAAGGTAACCTCGATCTGAGGAATGCCGCGCGGTGCCGGAGCGATGCCGTCGAGGGTGAAGCGGCCGAGGGTCTTGTTGCCTGCAGCCATCTCGCGCTCGCCCTGCAGAACGTGAATCTCAACGGACGGCTGGTTATCAGCTGCGGTGGAGAAGATCTGGCTCTTCTTGGTCGGGATGGTGGTGTTGCGGTCGATCAGCTTGGTGCATACGCCGCCGAGGGTCTCAATACCGAGGGACAGCGGAGTTACGTCGAGCAGCAGCACGTCCTTGACCTCGCCGCCGAGAACGCCGCCCTGAATGGATGCGCCGATTGCTACGCACTCGTCCGGGTTGATGCCCTTGAAGCCTTCCTTGCCGGTGATGCCCTTAACAGCCTCCTGTACAGCCGGAATACGGGTGGAACCGCCAACCAGCAGGACCTTGGACAGATCGGAAGCGGACAGACCAGCGTCGCTCATAGCCTGACGAACCGGGCCCATGGTGCGCTCTACGAGGTCTGCGGTCAGCTCGTTGAACTTTGCACGGGTCAGGGTCAGCTCGAGGTGCTTCGGACCGGTAGCATCAGCCGTGATGTACGGCTGGTTGATGGAGGTCTGGCTCATGCCGGACAGCTCGATCTTCGCCTTCTCAGCAGCTTCCTTCAGGCGCTGCATAGCCATACGGTCGTTCGACAGGTCAATGCCGTTGGACTTCTTGAACTCGTCAACCATCCAGTCGATGATGCGCTGGTCGAAGTCATCGCCGCCGAGGTGGGTATCACCTGCGGTGGACAGAACCTCCAGAACGCCCTCGCCGATATCCAGGATGGATACATCGAACGTACCGCCGCCGAGGTCGTAAACCATGATCTTCTGCTCGGATTCCTTATCTACGCCGTAAGCCAGCGCAGCAGCGGTCGGCTCGTTGATGATACGCAGAACTTCCAGGCCTGCGATCTTGCCGGCATCCTTGGTAGCCTGACGCTGCGAGTCGGAGAAGTAAGCCGGAACGGTGATAACCGCCTGATTTACCGGCTGGCCGAGGTATGCTTCTGCGTCAGCCTTCAGCTTCTGCAGGATCATAGCGGAAATCTCCTGCGGGGAGTACGGCTTGCCGTCGATGTTTACGCGGTAGTCGGTGCCCATGTGACGCTTGATGGAAATAATGGTACGGTCAGCGTTGGTTACAGCCTGGCGCTTAGCGACCTGACCGATCATACGCTCGCCGTCCTTGGAAAATGCAACAACAGACGGAGTGGTGCGCGCACCCTCAGCGTTAGGGATGACTACGGCTTCGCCGCCCTCCATAACAGATACACAAGAGTTCGTCGTACCAAGGTCAATACCAATGATCTTACCCATAATAAATACACTCCTTAAAGATTAGGATATAGTTTACATTTTACTGTTTGATATAGAGTGAAGAGTGTAGAGTTGAGAGTGAAGATTTCGTATCTCTTAGCTCTGCGTTCTTCATCTGATAGAGTGTGTTTCGGAGAATAAAGTTGGAAGAGAAGCAATCTCTCCACTCCTCACTCTCCAATCTCCACTCTTAATTTGCGACTTTCACCATCGCATGGCGAATAACCTTATCGCCGATCTGGAAGCCCTGCTGGAAGGTTTCCGCGATGACATTCTCACCGAGGCTTTCATCCTCAACGTGCATAACCGCGTTGTGGAAGTTCGGATCGAATGCGGTGCCTGCGGCAGCGTCGATGACGGTGACGTTAATGCCCTTGAGGCTTTCGGTCAGCTGCGTCATGGTCAGCTCGACACCCTTTTTATATTCGGTGTCGGCGGTCTCTGCCTTGAGTGCCCGCTCGAGGTTATCGTAGGTCGGCAGCAGTGCGGTTACGGCGCGGCTGACTGCATCGGTGTACGCTTGCTCGCGCTCGCGCTGGCTGCGCTTGCGGAAGTTGTCGTACTCCGCCGCCATGCGGAGATAACGATCATTCAGGTCGTTATACTTGGCTTCCCAGTCCGTCGCGGGCTTTGCATCAGCCTTGGCGGTCTCCTCTGCGGGAGCCTCGGTCTTTACCTGCTCCTGCTCTTCCGCCTCCGGCTTTGTCTTTTTGCTCATGTCGTTTTGTGCCTCCGTTTACAGGAAATCAGTGATTTCCGTCTTTTTCATCTAAAAATGTCTCGGCAATCAGCTTGTTCAGCCCTTTTGCGAAGCGGCTGAGCTGTGCGGACAGCTTGGCGTAATCCATGCGGGTCGGACCCACGATGCCGATCGCACCCTGACCGATCTTGCCGATATCGTATTTTGCGTAGATCGCCGAGGTTTCACTCAGCGGGTTTTCACCGTTTTCCGGTCCGATGAAGAACTGGATGCCGTCGATCTTGCGGGTGGCCGGCAGCAGGTGCTTGCGGTCGTCCTCCATGTAATCGAGCAGCGTCTGCGCCTTTTTCGTATCGCGGTACTCCGGAAAACGAAGCAGCTTGCTGGCACCGTCGAGGTAAACCTTCTGGTCGCTCAGCTCGGCGATCAGCTCTGCGATGTACTCGGCCACCGGAGCGAGCAGCGCGGTCAATCCCGCGGCGCGGCGCACAATGTCGAATCGCTCGGCGGTGATGCTCGAGAGCGGCAGTCCGGTCAGCGTCTGGTTGAGTACATAGGTGAGCAGTTCGGCCTCATCCTTGGAGACCTCAGCCACCGTGCGAACCATTTTGTTCTTAACCGTACCCGAATCCGTAACTACTACGATTACGAAATTCATCTTATCGACTGCGATGATCTCAAACTGCCGGATGGCGATCTGCGTCATGGCCGGTGTGATAGCGACCGATGCGTAATTCGTCAGACTGGTGAGCAGCTTGCCGGCCTCCTGAATGAGGTGGTCAAGCTCGCGTACCTTGGTAAGCACGCTGTTCTGCAGTGCGTTTCCGTCCTCCGCATTGTCGGCCGGACGCTCCATCAGTTCATCCACATACAGTCGATAGCCCTGCGGTGAGGGGATTCGTCCCGCAGAGGTGTGCGGCTTTTCGAGGTAGCCCATGTCCTCCAACTCACTCATCTCATTGCGGATGGTGGCGGACGAGAACGGCAGCTCGTGTCCCTCGGTCAATGCCTTGGAGCCGACCGGCTCAGCCGTGCGGATGTAATCGCCAATAATGGCTTTGAGTATTTGCTTTTTACGTTCCGAAAGCTCCACCGAAGCAGACTCCTTTCTTTCGGTTGTTAGCACTCCATCTCCCCGAGTGCTAAACTTAATTTACCACCACATACGGGCAAAGTCAAGTGCTGTTTGTGAACAATTTATGAAATGATCGTCGGAATTTTATCACACCCGCCTGCCGAGTGCTGAAATGCCAGTTTTCACCGTATAAAAAACGCTCTGATTTGGTCGTTTTTCCTTGCGTTCGCGTCCACGCAGTGATAGAATTAGTATGAGAGAGAGACAGGCAATCGTTCGATTGCCGTAGAGAGAAAATCCGCTCTATAAAAAGGAGAACAAACATGAAGGAAATCAAAGTTGGCATCGTCGGTTTGGGCCGTCTCGGTTCGGTACACGCGCAGAATCTTGCATTCAAGATTCCCGGCTGCAAGTTGGTCGCTGCCTGCTCGCTCGAGCAGAAGGAGCTGGACTGGGCGAAGGACTACCTCAAGGTAGAGTACACCACCACGGACTACAAGAAAATGGTTGACGAGGCAGACATCGAAGCTGTCGTTATCGTCTCCTCCTCTCCGGAGCACTGCTGGATGATTGAGTACGCGCTCGATGCAGGCAAGCACGTTTTCACCGACAAGCCGCTCGGCTGCTCGCTTGAGGAGTGCAAGCGCGCTGAGGCTGCTGTTGAACGTCACCCGGACAAGATCTTCTTCCTTGGCTTTATGCGCCGCTACGATCCGTCCTATGCGGATGCAAAGGCACAAATCAACGCAGGCCGCATCGGCAAGCCGTATCTGGTAAAGGCTACCGGCCTTGACCCGGAAGCACTGGTCGAGAGCTGCATCAAGTTCTCCAAGACCTCGGGCGGCATCTTCATTGACGCGGCTTCGCACGACATTGACCTGATGCGCTGGTTCCTCGGCGGTGAGGTTACCGAGGTTTACGCCGCAGGCACCAACTTCAAGCACCCCGAGTTTGCAGAGAACGGCGACACCGAGACCGGCATGGCAATGCTCAAGTTTGACAATGGCACGGTCGCTTTCCTGCACGTTGGCCGTACTGCGCCGCACGGCTACCACACCGAGACCGAAATCGTCGGCACCGAAGCGCATATCCGCGTAGCCGGTGTACCGTGGAAGGACCGTGTAATGGTTTACGATCAGTACGGTGCCCGTCAGGAGATCGTCGAGAACTTCCCGCAGCGTTTCGCAGAGGCTTACCTGCTCGAAATGGTGGACTTCATCGACTGCATCCAGAAGGACCGCAAGCCCGAGCTGACCGTTTACGACGGCACCAAGGCAACCCTCGTTACCTACGCGATTACGGATTCGTTCCACTCCGGCAAGCCGGTTCAGGTACAGTATTAATATATTGTAAAATCGCACAAAAGCAGAGCCGAAAGGCTCTGCTTTTTCTTGCATATTTTCATCTTCTCTGCTATTATAATGGCAAGGAGGTAGAGATTATGAACAACAACATTCCCATTGCCCGCTGGCTTTCCATGTTCTGGCTGTGCAGCGCCGTTTCACTGGTGCTTGGACAACTCGGCGGCTCCGTCACTTTGAACGGTACAAACGGTGCAGCGCTCACCGTTACCGGCATTCTCGGTATATTCTGCACCCTCGTGCAGTTTTATCCGTTTTACCGGTTCAGCCGCGTATCCGAGCGCCTGCAGCGTGCGTTCACAGCCACTGTGCTCAGCGTGGCGGCAACCGTTGTCGGCCTGCTGGCCATGACGCTCGTTCCGAGCGACACGCCGCCGTATACACCCAGCACGTTTTATCTGCTGTTCAGCCTGATCGCACTTGCCGGTGTGATCGCAGCCTATGTCTCGCAGTTCTGGCTGTACACCGGACTGGACGATGTCTGTACAGAGCGCGGCTACGACTTTCCGCCCAAGCGTATTCGCTGGTGCTTTTATCTTTCCCTTATCAACATTTTGCTGCGCATGCTGCCAACTTCCATTCCGATTTTTCTCTCGCAGATTGCCAGCCTTGTGCTGCTTGCCCTGTTTATCCGTGCCGCATATCAAGCGGAAAAGCTGACCGTATAACCCAATATAAAAGAAAAAGGACCGCTGGGGCGGTCCTTTTTCTTATATATGAGAGATTATTTGTAGAGAGCAGGTTTATCCATCATCTCGATCGGCAGGAACTGATTCGTGCCGCGGGAACGGTTGAGCGTGTCTGCTGCGACGCAGGCAGCGTAGCCGTCCCATGCGGACGGACCATCCGGCTCACCCTTCTCCTCGAGGGTCTTGACCCAATGGGTCAGCTCAATGTCATAGGCTTCAATAAAGCGGTCCTTCCAGTCGGTCAAGATCGGGAACGAACGGGTTGCGTTCGAGCGCTTGACAACCGCATACGGATCAGGCAAGTTGACTGTGCCCTTCTCGCAGACGACCTGACACTGGATGTCGTAACCGTAAGCGTCCGCAACCTGAACCTCTACGTCAATGCGAGCACCGGACTGGGTTTCCAGCAGCACGATCTGCGGGTTATCGTAACCCTTGGTAGAGCACGCGGACTGGCGCACCTTGAGCACCTGACCGTTCTTATACTCGTCACCGAGCAGCCAACGACAGATATCCAGCTCATGGATTGCAACGTTGGAAACACCCATCTCGGTCTGGAAGCCGTCCGGCTGAGATACGTTGCGGTGGCACGCGTGAATCATCAGCGGCGCACCCAGCTCACCGGAATCGATGATGCGCTTCATCTCGGCGTAGCCGCGGTCATAGTGGCGCATAAAGCCGACCTGTACCAGACGCTTGCCATGTGCGGTCTCGGCCTCGATGATTTTCTCGCAGTCGGCGGCACTCTGTGCCAGCGGCTTCTCGCAGAACACCTGCTTGCCCGCTTTAAGAGCCTCGAGCACATAACCTGCGTGGCTCGGGTCGGACGAGGTGATAACGACCGCCTGCACCTCCGGTGCTGCGATCAGCTCCTCGCCGGTCTTGTATGCCTTCATGCCTTCATACTGCGCCGCAACCTTAATCGCAGCTTCTTCAAAATAGTCTGCACAGGCAACAACCTGACAGCCCGGAACAAGGTCCGTCAAGCGTCGAATGTGATCGCGGCCGATTGCGCCGCAGCCGATAACACCAATATTCAGCATGCTGATCCTCTCCTTTTTAACAGCAGGAATAATCACTTAAAATCTCGTTAATACACGCGGATTCCCGCGTTTTTCACACTTTTTCTTCATTGCATACATTGTACCGCAATCTCTCCGTCACGGTCAACCGTCCCACCAAAACATTGGTAGCCTGCCTAAAAAAGCACCGCAAATTTATGGCAAAATGAAGGCTCAAAAGCAGATGACAACGCATTTTTGATTGTGCACTGTGCGTAGTTATGCTTGACGTCAGCGCTGCTCTCCCCTATACTTTGAAGTAGAAAAGGAGAATGTGTTAATGGCAGTTACCATACAAAAAATCGCAGAGCTGTCCGGTGTGTCGCGCGGCACGGTGGACCGTGTGCTGCACGGACGCCCCAACGTCAATCCGATGATACGCGAAAAAGTTGTCCGTGCCGCAGAAAAACTCGGCTACCAGCCTCCGGTGCCGCCGAAATCGGCAGATTGCAGGCAAGCGGCTATTCTCATTCCGCAATGGACGGATGGGTACTTCAACCGGCAGATCGTCAGCGGCATTCGCAAGGCACTGCGCTATATCGCCGATCCGGCATTTGTACTGACCGAGCAGCCGCTGCGTACCATGACCATGCAGGAGCTGCTCCGCGCGATGGACGAGCAGATTCGTTCCGGCGTGGATGGACTCATCATCCGTGCCGAGAATACGCCAGAGGTCCGCGCCGCCATCGAGCAGGCAGTGCAGCAAGGCGTGACCGTCATTACCTACGATGCCGACGTGCCGGACAGCGGCCGTCTGTGCTATGTCGGGCAGGATTTAGTCCGCGCTGGCGCAATCGCTGCAGGCGTTATGGCGCGGCTCATTCGTCCGCCCGAGCATGTACTCATCGTCTCCGGCAACCTGCGCATGGAATCACACAAGGGCCGTGTGGACGGTTTCTGCCGCCGACTGCTCGAGCTTGGGTTCTCTGAGGACGCCTATCAGGTTATCGAGACCAACGAAATGCCCGATCTGACGAGCGAACTGGTCGCACAGTCGCTCGTGTCGGACAGCCGCCTGCATGCGGTCTATATGGCGAACCAGCCGCTGTCCGGCTGCATTTCCGGCATCCGAAAAGCACGCCGCGCCGTACGGCCCCATATCATCTGCAACGACCTCACACCTGCCGCGAAGCGGTATCTGCGGGACGGCACGGTGGATTTTGTCGTCGGTCAGACCTTCTCGCAGGAGTCATT
>OLPW01002895.1_pt1 | contig 14432 bp, 10 predicted proteins | sample 1672161 | NCBI WGS metagenome assembly OLPW01 (sample SAMEA3136654, study PRJEB25190) | human gut metagenome
AAAAGAACATTTCAAATAAAAGGAACTCGTAACAAAAAAGAGGAAAGTATAACTGGTTCGGGATTGGATGAAGCTGATATAGTTAATAAAATTATTGCCGACAATGGAAAACTTGACGCATATGAAAAATTATACTGCCAGAATATTGTCAATTATTTAGTCGAGAGACTGCATGAACTATTTGACGATAAATGTGATAAAAGACCATTAACTTCGGCACAGCTTCAGTGCTTTTACCCCCGAAAAACGAGTCTTTTTTCGGGGGATAATAATGGAATTAATTCCAGGCTTTTTGTTTGGGAAGAAATGGAAATCATAAAGAACTGTCCAGGAAATAGATTAAAAGAAAACAGATGGAAATTGTGTGAGCTTACTATTGGAAAAATAATAAAGAAGGGAAAGTTACTTAATCCAGACTTTGAAAATAGGTTTAGAAATGCATTGGATTTTTATTCCAGATATTATATACTCGGGATATGTGGAACCTATCTCCTCGACAGATTAGGAAAAGAGGTCGATTCTCCATTCAGATTCAGACATGAATATTTTATGACAGCATTAAATGATTTTAATCTGATTGATTTATTATATGCAATTGAAAACAACAAGTGGTGTAAGATAAGATATAAGCATGGAATCAGAAATAGTGAAACAATACTGCTAGGGAAGCCTCTGGAACTTAGACTTAGTTCTGAAAGTGGAAGAGAATATCTTGTATTTTATAATCCATTGAAGAGATGCTGCATAAGTTTAAAACTAGAATTCATGGAAGAGATTATTTTTTATGAAGAAGAAAACGTTCTGGAAGCATTGGAAACAAAAGAATTAACGAAAGAGAATGTTGCAAACGATATAAAAAATGCAAAACAGGCTTTAAAATACTCCTGGGGCGTATCTATTGCTGAAAAATTGGAGGGTAATGTAAAAGTCCCTGTTGTTCCTGGGATGATAAGACTAAAAGTAGAATATGATCCTAAAACTGAATACTACATAAGAAAAAGGCTTTTAAGGGAATCGAGAAGAAATGGTGTGAAAGTACATGAAGAAAAGGGGGAGCTAGACTTTATTGCCAAGGTTGCGGACAGAAAGGAAATGAATCCATGGTTAAGATCTCTGTATTCAAGAATAAAAATGATAGAGGGAATTGATCAGGATATGCTTTCTTTAGAAAAGGATATTGATGAAATCAAACGATCATTTAGAAAATTAAAAAGAATTGAGCAAGCTCAGCCTGAGAAAAGTATCAAAGTAGAGGAAGAGAGAATTGCTTTGAAAGGCGGAGAGAAGAGCAGGAAACATGAAGAACTGTTTAATGAAATTTTTAGCGCTTATTATTATATTCTTGCAGATGTTATTTTACAGGGATGTGGGAAACATGGAGAATATATATCTGAAGTCGAGTTAAAGAAAATAATCAAAAGAAGCCGGGAAGACCATAGAAAACGGATGGGATTTGAGACTGGCCGAATGTCTGGAGAGGAAATTAAGTGGCAGATTGCTAATAATTCTTTTGGCAAACGAGAAAAGAAAAAAGGTATGTATTATACTAAATTTAAATACTCATGTGAGCCAAATCTTGATTTCTACAGAGATATTCTGCCTTTGACAAGGTTAGAAATACAATGGCTGAAAACGATTCTGGACGATTCAAAAATGCGTTGCTTTTTATATGAAGAAGAAATATGGAAAATACAGCAAATGCTTAATAATGAAGTACCCAATATAGAAAAATTGCCTATGGATAAGATTGTATATTATGATCGTTATCTTATTTCACCACAATCAGAGAAAATAGAACAACAATATGTAAATATTGTTATAAATGGAATTCAAAGAGAAAGACAACTTGATTTAAAGTACACAACTGAAAATGGAAAGGTAATAAGAGGAAAATTTAAACCATTGGTTTTGGAATTTTCTAAGAGAAATAGTAAATTTCAGCTATGCGCACAGTCCTGTGAAGATGAATTATATTACTACTTTAATCTTTCGCAAATCAATTCTATGGAGATTACTGAAAAGAAATATGATTATTCAAAAAACCTGGAAGCCTATAAGAAACATAGAAAAAACACAGAACATTCAGTGAAGATAGAATTTTATGATGTTCAGAACATAGTTGATAAAATACTAACAGAATTTTCTCCTTGGAGAAAATATTGCCTATATGATAATGAAACAGAATTATATACATTAACAATATTTTATCAGGAAGATGAAGAGTTAGAACTGGTAGTCAGGTTAATGGGATATGGTTCAAAAATACATTTTGTTGAGAGGGAGAATAATAAAATTGCAAAAGAAATAGAAAAAAGACTGGAAAAACAGCTGAGTCTGTTACATGAACGAGGAAATGCAGTTAGAGAAGAACATTAATAAAAGAATCCTTAGAATTAGGCAATGAGACAGTTCTAAGGATTCTTTTTTATAACTTTTTTTTATGATGCAGAACTGACTATGAAAAAGATATTTATTATACTTGGTTTGTACTTAAGAAACAGGTAAAGAAAGCTTCTGTTTAGAGGAGGGTATGAGTGGTGAATATATTAGTAAAGAGTTCAAATGGAATTAATCAGGTGTCCATGGAGTCAAAATTATTAATGCAGAGAAAAGTTTGGCTTGAGGGAAAATTAACTTTAGAAACAGCTTGCGATTTTGCAAAAAAAATAATGATTTTGAATGGCGAAAGTAAGGAGAAGAATATTGATCTTTTAATATGTTCTCCAGGAGGAGAGGTAAGTGCCGGAATGTTACTGTATGATATTGTACAGACAAGTAAAGCACCAATTCGAATGTTTTGTGTTGGAAGCTGTTATTCTATGGCGGCAGTATTATTTGCATCAGGGAAATACGGACGTTATATGTTACCGAATGGAGAACTGATGCTTCATGAACCGTCGTTGGAGAACTGTGTTGGAGGAAGCAGTTCGTCAATTAAATCAATATCGGAAAGTCTGTTGGAAACCAAAAATAAAGTAAATGGAATTCTTGCAAAACATACTGGAAAAAGCTTAGAAGAAATAGAGAATGCAAGTAGCTATGATCATTATTTTAGCCCAACAGAAAGTATTGAATTTGGGCTTGCAGATGCAGTTGTGGATTTTGCTAAAATGATGGAGGAAAACTGATGAACAGTGAAAAAGTAATTTTAGGTGAAAATTGTATATTCAGCTCCGATCCGCACAAAACTGGAATTAATAGAAATGTGTCAGTAGTGGGTGGAGCAGGAAGCGGAAAAACAGTTTCTTTTGTGGAACCGGAATTGATGGAAACTCTTAAGGCGACTTCTCCGTTAAACCGAATTGTTATTTTGACAAAAAGAAGAATTGCAAATAAATATATACCTTTATATAAAAATGCAGGATTTACAGTCTATGATTTGAATTTTGCAGATCCGGAAATGGGAAATTGTGCTTATGATCCTCTTGCTTATATTAAAAGTGAGGAAGATATTTCAAATTTAGCCAGAGCAATTGTGCTGGCAGATGAAAGAAAATCGAATGCAGATCCTTTTTGGGATGAGGCTTCAGAGGCTTTGCTTGGAGCTGAGATTGGACTGGCACTTATGACAAAGATTAAACCGACATTTGCAGATGTGTTAGATATTCATTATAAGCTGAAATTTGAAGAAAATGGATGTAGTATCAGAACTTCGCTGGATTCCAAGTTTGATAGGATTGAACAGGCAGCACCAGATTGCTATGCTATAAGTTGTTGGAAAACATTTAAGGAAGCAGCACCTAAAACAGCGAAAAGCATCTATGTATCTATGAATCCTACTTTGAAAGCGTTTACGTCAAGTGTTCGTCAAGGTATAAAAAGAAAAAAGACAGTAGATTTTGTAAAGATGACAGACACGAAATCTATTTTATTTATAACGACAAGTCCGGTAAAAAAATCATTACATAGTCTTGCAAATATTTTTGTTGCACAGGCAATTACGGAGCTGTTTTGTATTGCGGATGAGCAACCAACTGGAGTTTTGCCGATTCCGATTCATATTACGTTTGACGATTTTGCTACAGGAGCCAGAGTTGCAGAGATGCCCGAAAAGCTGTCTATTTGTCGGGAAAAAGGATTAAGCTTTTCCTTATTGCTTCAATCGGAAGCCCAGTTGGAAAAGATGTATGAACATTGTGGGTGTATAGAAATTTTGGATAACTGTGATACGTATATTTTTATGGGAGGAAATAACTATGATACCGCTAAGAACATCAGTTTAAGACTAAATGTACCGTTAGAAGAGGTACTTTATATGCCTGTCGGACAGGAAATTGTATTTCGCAGAGGTCAAAAACCCATAATTACGAAACGTTATAATATTTTGGAAGATGCGTTTTATCAGGAAATAACCAATGGAAAACAAAAAATTATGAAGGAGCAGAGAAGGTAAGATGAAATCTATGGAAAAAAAAGAAAAAATAAGAGAATATAAGGCAAATTCCGGACTTCAGAGAAAAGAAGCTCTGGCAAGAGGGGATATTTGGGTAAAACCAACTATGAGTATAGAAGTACGATCCAGGTATCATAGAAAACGTAGTAAAAATGAATTGCGGAAAATGCTTGACCAGATTTAAAAATGGAAAGGAGATGGAGAATATGAAACCAGAACAGTTTGCAGAGTCTCTTCGTAGTATATTACAAAATTCCGAGGATGTTGAAAAAAATGAATATATAGAAGAGAAAAGTTATGGAGAAGAAAAGGATGAAGAAAGGGATGCGGAACTGGATGCTGAATTGGAGAGAATATTTGATGAGCTGTTTGAGTCGCTTGCAGATGAATGCGAGGAATAGCCTTGAAATTTACATCATAGGAATGCGGCATTCCTGTAAAAGTGAGAAAGGCTGAACATATGGAATTGGAGAGAATAAATTAATTCTGGTTTGGATTAAGTTGTTTCAACCATATCATATAATATTTTAATGCAAGGACGATAGCATTTAATTTGTAGTTTAATTCAGAGGAAGCATGATTCATGGTGTTTCTCACATCTTTCAAGGTTTTATGTAAGATGAGCAGTTGGAATAAAACCGTTTTGTCAGTGGAGTCGGAAACAATGATACATTCCGGTACATTAACGTTTCTAAAAGCTTGTTGTGTTTTGCTTTTTAAGGATACTGTTGGGCGTTTTAAGGCAGCCTTTAAATAATTATTTATAGCAACAGGTGAAGTTGAAAAACGTGGTGCTGTCTGGAGCGCACTTAAAAAATGCTTATAATCATGGTCGGTTAACTGATTAAATTTAGAGCGGGTTAAAAAAAGTCCCGTTGTATTATTGCTTAAAATATCTGTTGTAATGCGGTAGACAAAAGCATTGAAAAGATCATTTACTGTGGTGGAGGTAAATTCTTCCGAAACTTTGTAGCAGATGGTCTTACCTTTTCGGACAGGAGTGTAACTGGGATTTATTTTTAAGACTTTCCAATCCTCGATAAGTAACGAAGAAACTCTGGATTCAATCAGTGTTAATGCCTGCTGATAAAACCCTTTTTCTTTGCACCAGTTTATTTCATCAGCTACGTTATGTTGGGTTACAAGTTTTTTATAATCTTTTTGTATATCCGTTTTATAAATTTCCAGATATGAAGTATTTAATTCGGTTGTTTTAGCCGTAGCATTTTTAGAAAAAAATGTTTGAAGATTTTTTAAACCACTTTCAAATTCTGGAATACAACACCACTGAATACCATTGGCAACATTCTGAATTGCATTTATAAAAGCCTGTTCGGAAGCATCCATTTGAGAATGAGAAGCGGAATAGTTCATCAGAGTGTTAGCTCTTCCACTGGAAATAAATTCGTTGATACCTGAAACGAAGTCAAAAATTTTTAGATTTTCTGTTTCAGAGGTAATAATACTTTTCTGGCTTTTTTCAGAAAACTCTACACTAAATGCTTCTTTGACATGGATATTTTCTATTTTCAAAAGAGAGATGGTTGCTTCCATAATACGTTGTATGCCGCGAATGCCACCATGAGTGTCAAGATATAAGACTGGATTCTTTATACCGCGCAGCGTGTCAATAACCTGTTGGATTCCGTCATAAGGGGAGGCCAGGGAAACTGTTATCGGGGTGAAGCGCTGGTCATCATTTAAATCAGGATTCATATAATTGCGAATTTGATTCTTGAAATATTCAAGCGGTGAGATATTTATAATACGATTCTCAGGAGTTGTGATACTTGTTTCTTTAAGAGTCTTATCAGTACAAAGCATGATAATTTTATCAAGATTTTCATTGCTTTTAGCAAGTAATTCATCCAGCATTTTAGGAATAGGATCCAGCTGATAGCGACCGATAACGGTTCCTTGATATCCATTGAAGTTATACTCAAATTTGTTCTTTTTCATTTTACCGGGAAATGTACTTAGCGCCAGCAAGAGTACATTTGTATGAGGATATTCAGAAACAAACTGGTGAGTCTGGATATGGTTTTCTGATTCATTTTCCTCGAAATCTGGCGTTATTTTTTTCGTATCTTCAATTGGAGACGTTTGTGGCTGATCAGAGGTGCTGGGAAGATATATTTCTTCTTGTTTTCGTGATAATACTCTTTTAGAGTAAGGAATAAAAGAGATATCAACAGGAATCCCTTGTTTGTACGCGCTTATTCCATTGGATTCTTCCATCTGCAATTCGATTCGTCGCATTAAATCATGCACAAATTCAGAATCCTTTAAGTCTGCAGTTTCGTATATGGATTCAATATAATATGCTAATTCATCTGAAAAGTCCGGAGCAGCTGTGTAACCTTTTTGTTTGAAAAGATTAAGAAAGTGGTAGGTGATTTCTTCGGAATGTAGTTTTTCAAGATGAATATGGCGGGCCAGAACACGGTAAAAGAAGTGCTCATTGGAACGAATGCGATTTTCTATTACATGAGTAGAGGCACATACAATCTTGATAATATCAGGTGTAGATTCAAATTGCGAAATGATAGATTCCAGGGAGCCCTCATCTTCGCAGTCTGTAAGTACCAAGATTTCTTCCGGAGTTTTAAAATGCTCTTTTAGTGTTATCTGAGATAAATTTTTTTCTGTGGCATGTTTAAGCAGATATTTGTTTTGGGCATTAAGTTGTGGAAGGACAGATTCCAAAATACTCAGAAAAGTCTGATACGAACTGTCCTCATCATATTGTATAAGCAGACCATAAGGAATAATTACATTTTGTGAATTGCAGCGATTGACAAGAAAACGTAAAAAACCAGTGAGAATAGTTTTCTCATGTTCTGAAATATGTAGTTGTTTTTCGAAGTTTGATAAAAGAGTATTTATTTCCATATGATCATTACCTCCAGAATGAAATGTTTATAAAATTCTACCATATTTGTCGCAAATGTACAACAAGAGATAAATATACGATGGAAAAGAACTGAAAATTAAACGAAAAACATTGAAATGATAGGGAAAATGAAGTATGCTTATTAAAACTGTTTTGGTTTACTTTTTATTGATAGGGTAGAGAAAAATGAAGAAATTTGTGAATTGTTCGAACCATCCCTCGAAGCTGTGGTCGATTATGCAAAAAGAGGCAGCAGAAAAATATGGAGAGATAGTAGATATACCTTTTCCGGCAGTGGCATGTGATCTGACAGATTCCGGTCTGGAAAAGCTGGCAGAGCAGATAACAAGAGATATACTGGCATTGGAGCCGACGGCCGTTATGTGCATGGGCGAGTTTGTAGTCTGTTTTCGGATCGTTCAAAAGTTGAAAGCAAAAGGCATTAAGGTGTTAGCAAGCTGTTCAGAACGCAAAGCCATAGAACATGTGGAAAAAAATGGAACTGTACAAAAAGAGACAATATTTGTTTTTCAGGGATTTCGGGAATACTAGTGAAATCAGGAGGAAAGCTATGAAAGCAGAATTACGGGAACAGCAGGTTTTGGCAATGTATGATGTGCGAGGTATTCAAAGTTACATTTTTAAAAGCAATGCAGCAAAAGAAATTGTAGGTGCCTCTGTGCTGGTAGAAAAAATTATCACAGAAGGACTGCAGGAATATGTGAACATACAGGAGAAAAAAATGTCCACCTATATGATGGATTGGAAGAACGATGATCCAAAGGCATTTCTGGAGAACCAGGAAATTGAAATGCAGATTATGTTTATTGGTGGGGGAAATGCTTATGTATTGTTTCGGCATGGAAGAGAATGTGAGAAAGTAAACCAATTTCTGGCGAAATATCTGTTGGATAGAACCTATTCACTGAACTTAGCAGTAGCAGTGGTTCCAAAAACAGAGGATTACAGAAATGATTACGACGCAATTAATAGCAAGATGCGTGAGATTAAGGCAAGCATGCCGTTGAATATGCCTGTTGGTGCAATGCCATTTATGGCTGTGGATACGATTACTGGCTACCCGATAACGAATAAGGATACGAAAGGCAACTATTATTCTACAGAGGCAAGCCTGAAAAGAGCTGCATTTCCTAAGCTGGAAGATGAGAAATTTTTTGACAACATGGTCACAGAAAAAGGAGATAGCAGTACCCTGGCAGTGTTTCATATTGATGGAAACAGCATGGGAAACCTGATTCGGAATACGATGAAGGACATTAATGGATATGAAGATGCAATTACAAAAATGCGGAAATTATCGTTGACTATTTCTGGGACTTTTCGTCAGACAGTGGATGAAATGAAAGAATACATGGATTTTTTGACTCCGCGGATAAAAAATACAAAAGCTCACAAATTGTACAGAGAAATCATTGTTGCAGGGGATGATATTACTTTTGTATGCAATGCAAAACTTGCTATACCGGCAGTGAAATTTTTCCTGGAGAATATCAGTAAAAAAGGTGATTTTTCCGCTTGTGGTGGAATTGCATTTTTTAATAGTCATTTTCCTTTTTCAGATGCGTACCAGGTGGCAGAAGCATGCTGCGATAGTGCAAAGAAAAAAGCGAAACAACCGGAATGTAAAGGGAAAGATGGAAGCTATGATAAAATTGGAAACTTCCTGGATTATCAGATTTGTACAAATATCCGGGCATCTGAACTGGATACGTACCGTGACAGTCATTATATAGCTGATGGAAAAAGGTTTATTTTCCGCCCCTACTATGTTCCATTTGAAAAGGATAACTGGAACATGAATGAGAAAAACAGTTGCTATGATATTGTTCAATTGATGAAATGGATGAAGTATTTCGGAAAAGAAAAGATAAAGTCAAACTCTGAGGAACACTTATTGACAAGAAGCAATGCGAAAAAACTTCGTGATGCTATTCCTATGGGAAAAACAGAACTTGAAGGCGTGCTTTCATTTCTGAAGTCAAGAGGATACACAGAATTGGAAAATCCAGAGGGGAATGCAGCAATCTGGTATGATGCATTGGAAATTATGGAGTGGTATGTAGAGGAGGATGACAAATGCAACTGATAATCAGGCTTCTTAGTGATCTTTGTACATATTCAGGTGATACACATAATAGTCTGGTAGATACAGATGTGGTGTATGATGAAAATGGAATTCCTTACATTCCAGCAAAAAGGATAAAGGGGTGTATTCGGGAAGCAGCCCTGGAGATGGTGGAACTTGGTATTGCACCGTCAGAACTGCATGAAATATTTGGGAAAGAAGGACAACAAAGTTCTGCTTTTTCTCTTTCGAATGCGTATATAGAAAACTATGGGGAAGTGACAGATGTTCTGAAAAAATGCTGTCATACGGAGTTGAAAAGCCCTCAGAATGTGCTGGACCAATACACTTATATGCGGGTGCAGACGGCAGTGAATCCGGAGACAGGCACTGCTCAGGAAAATTCGCTGAGAAGAATCCGGGTTGTAAAAAGAGGTCTGGTATTTATAGCAGAATGCAACTGGAACAGACAGGTATCTTCCCCGGAACTTCTGGAACAGGCAGTATCCCTTGTGAAACATATGGGAATGTCCAGGACAAGAGGTCTGGGACTGGTTGAAATGGAACTGATAGGGCAGGATAAGGAGCAGAAAAAGGCTTTTGTACCTGACAGATGGCAGCATGTTCTTTTTGACCAAAACCAGCTTTATGATCATAACCAGATAAAATATACGGTTCATCTGAGAAGTGCGATAATTTGTAAATCCGCACAGGGAAACCAGGCAGTGACAGAAGATTATATTGCAGGCAGCAAGATTCTTGGTTTGATCGCCGGTGCTTTGAAGCCGGAAGGCTACAGCCGTATTCTGGAAAGTGGCGAGGTAATTGTGAGCAATGGTTATATCAAAAACGGAGAAGAGCGATGCGTTCCAGGACAGATTTCCCTGCAAAAGATAAAGGATCTGCGTTACGACAGTAACGGAGAGATGAAAATAAAAGACATGCTGCTGACAGATCCGTCGGAAATCAGGGACAAGCAGATGACTCCTGCGAATATCAGATATATAGATCACAACGGTATGATAGGGGATGTGGAAACTGAGATAAGCTACCATCATCAGAGACCATCAGATAAATCCGTGGGACGGGCCACCGGACTGGACGGTTCCAGTTTTTACCAGCTTGCGGCAATTTCCCCGGGGCAGAGCTTTTGCGGATATATATATGCTAGCAGAGAACAGGCGAAGCAGATCATAGATGCTGTGGAAGCTATGGGCGAGGTCCGAATGGGCTATGGACGTTCCAGCGAGTTTGGGGCAGTGGATTTTACCTTGGATTCTGTGGAAGAAAGAAAAGAAGAACACAAAATAGTAAAGAAAGCAATCCTTACACTGGGGGCAGACGTGCTTTTGTATAACGACCAAGGAATGATTACCACCGACATCCGGGCTTTGGAAAAAGAACTGCGTAAAATGACGGGAACCCAGGATCTTCATCTGGAAAAACCATATATCCAGTTTAATGCTATTGGCGGATATAATGTGACCTGGCAGCGGCGGAAACCGGCAGCATACGCACTGGCCAAGGGAAGTACCTTCCTGCTTTGCTCGGAAAGCGGATTCGATATGGGGCTTTTGAATGGAAAGTTTGCAGGAGAACGTGTATCGGAAGGTTTTGGAGAACTTCTGGTAAAAGAACCTGCAGAAATCTCTGATGTAGTGGTAAGAAAGTTGCAGACAGAAAGAACAGCAGAAAAAACGGAAGAAATAATGGCAGAAACGATGGTACAGGATACCACAGGAATCCTGGATGGGCTTTTTCAGAAGGAATTCGAGAAGAGGATTAGTCAGGCTGTCCGCGAAAAATTGGATTTCCCAAAATTAAATTATGAGAATAGAATGGATGGCATGAATGCAGCTGTAGCGAAGTTGAGAGTCCTTTTCGGGACAGAACATTCCTATGAAAGCTTGAAAAATGAAGTCAGCGCGATTGAAAAGGAAAGTAAAAACAGTCTTTGCACGTCCCTGATTAAATTGATAGATCCGGAAGAAATCAGAAAACAGGTGGAAGCAGAGATGACAGAAGCCTATGGCAGCAGCTTTACCAACAAACTGACAGGAGAAAGACTTTTTAAAGAAGTTTACCGTGCATATCTGGCAGAACTGAAATACTTCGTAAAGACAAATCAGAAGAAAGGAGACAACAAAGAATGAAGACAGTTATAAAAAGGCTGGTTTTTTATATTCAGATCCAGTTGGAGTCTCCGCTGAATGTAGCATCTGGGGAAGATGAATGGACAGATGCCGATATACTCCGGGATTTCGATGGAAATCCATTTGTGCCTGGAAGCTCTCTTGCTGGCGCAATGCGTTCTTATATCGGGGAAAAAGACAACGAATGGGAGCTGTTCGGCTACTCAAAAGATGATATAGAAGGAAAAATGAGCCCGCTTTTTATCTCAGATCTTGTATTTGACCAGGAGCCTGTGACCGGCGTGCGGGATGGCGTTGGTTTAAATGAAAAGAAGGTGGCGAAAGATGGCTGCAAATTTGATATGGAGATCCTGGAAACCGGTCTGAAGGGACATTTTTATCTGGAACTTGTTGTCAGGGGTGGTGATCGGGAAGAAGAGATGAAAAAGCAGATTACCACTGTATTTCAGGGAATCCAGCAGGGCGAAATCTGTCTGGGACGTAAGAAAACCAGAGGTTTCGGTGCATTTAAGATTACCAGGCTGTCAGTCAGAAGCTATGGCAAAGACAACTATCTGGAATATGCAGACGCCTATAAAGCATCCACCTGGGAGAAGGCTTCCGACGAACTGGAAAGCTGGCTGCATGCAGAACCGGATTCCAGAAGAATGCTCCATATTGAAGTTCCTCTTGTGATGAAGGGCGGCATCAGTATCCGGCAGTATGCGGCGAAAAAGAATGAGCCGGATTTTGTCCATATCACGTCAAACGGAGTGCCGGTGATCCCAGGCAGCAGCTTTGCAGGCGCAATCCGTCACCGTGTAGAACAGATTCTGGGAGAACTGGAAGCAGATAGTACTGAATTACCTGTAAAGAAAAACGAAATTTTAGAGACAATGTTTGGATATGTTGATGAAACAGCTGGAAACCAGGGGGCAGGCGTAGGAGCTGAAGCAAAACAGAGTGTAAATGCAGACAGTGGACATGCGTCCAATGTTGTAATCAGTGAGGCAAGGATTGATGCCAGACCACTTACTATGGTTCGTACTGGAATCAGCCGCTTTGAATCAGCTGTCCGAGATGGAGCTTTGTATAAGGAAAAGACTTATGTGGACGGACATTTTACCCTGGAAATCGCAGTGCAAAAAGGAAAACACCCTGAGGATTTCAAGTGGATGACAGGAATCCTTCTTCTGGCAGTTAAGGATCTGCAAAACGGCTATCTGGCTGTAGGTGGACAGACGGCAGCTGGAAGAGGCGTTTTTGCCCCGGACACATCCGAAGAGTATCCGGAAGGTGTGATTTTCATTGACGGAAAACCAGGACTGGAAAATCAATTCATTGCGGAAGCATTCAACTGCCTTTGCGCGCATAAGAGGTGAGGAATATGGATCTGACAAATATCCCGGAACAGGGAACACTGTATGCATTATATCTGGACAAGGTGAAGTATGAGAAATACAGCCGGAAGGAGCTTCTGGAAGATAAACAGCTGACGGACAGGCTTCTGGAGCTTCATTTGTTTGATGATACCAGAGAGTATCGCTATATCAAGACCAGAAGTGGGGAAATAGAAGCTTTGATTAGTGATGAGACTGTGGAGCATCAGGATGTTTACACGGAAAAAATAGTCACTCTGGGAAATAAAAAGGAAAAACCAGACAAAGATTCAGGGCTGGTAGAAGTGGTGAATTATATTACTTACGACGAAAACGACCTTATGCGGATCGAGAACTACAGACTGAAAGAGGTGAAATAAGATGGCAGATAAATTTATCAATCCATATAATTTTATCAGTTTTCCAGCGCAAAAAGCGAAAGCCTATACGGATACTGACCGCCACACAGGTGTGATCGAATATAGTATAACCACGAAATCACCTCTTTTCATACCGAATTCCAGCTCAGAGTCTGCATTTAGCGAATCGGCAAAGGTGAAGGACCATAAGTCCTATGACTTTTTTTCCTATACGGAGCTGGATGAAGAAAAAACTTACGAGAATGAATATCATATTCCGGTTCTTCCAGGCAGTGAGATGCGCGGTGTGGTGCGTAATGTCTATGAGACACTGACGGATTCCTGCATGGGAGTGCTGAACAGTGAGGAGTATCCGGTGAAACGGACACCAACCAGATTTAAGCCTGCGCTCCTTTGCAGGAATAAGGATGGAATGTTTGAAATAAGGGATGCTTTTTCGACTCCAGTGGGAGATAAGGCATTTAACGGAAAAAGTCCGATTGAATATAAAAACTGGCGGAATGGTGATCTGATAGACGGAAAGGGGTATCTTCTGAAATGGGGAATGGGTGGCGCTGGAAATAAGGCGAAAAAAAGATACCATGCGTTTTCAGAGAAAGGTGTTCGTGCTGGTGAAGGTATGAATAAGAAGAATATTATTCTTTCCAGAGATGACGTGGAGCGTAAGCTGTTTCCGGTAATTGCTTCTTATCTGTTACAGCCGGCACTGCAAAAAAACAACAAAGATGCTTATATAGAATACAGAGAGGATCTGGAAAATTTCCTCAAAAACAAAAAGAAACAGTGCTTTCCTGTTAATTATTCTATGATCGGAAGAGACCTGGTTTATTTAGCTCCTGCCATAATAACAAAGGAAGCATTTAATAACAGTCTTGGTAAGCTGGCCGGGGAGTTTGATTCGTGCACGGAAAATTTCTGCCCTGCATGTGAATTGTTTGGTCACATTGGAAAAAGTGGAGATTCCAGTGGTTCTAAGACACGATTTACAGATTTATACGTGACTGATCAGAAAAGACCTGAGGAATATTATGAATTTAATAAAATCACCCTTCAGGCCCTGGGCGGACCGAAAATGGGAAATACAGAATTTTACTTGAAGAAACCTGCCGGAGCAACTTTCTGGACCTATGATTATCGGGTGGCAGATGGAAAGGTTATAGCGGAGCCAG
>OLPW01002900.1_pt1 | contig 14399 bp, 15 predicted proteins | sample 1672161 | NCBI WGS metagenome assembly OLPW01 (sample SAMEA3136654, study PRJEB25190) | human gut metagenome
CAGAGATTCTGGCTGTAGATCTGATTGGAACTCTTTTAGATGACGAACAGATTGTGATAGCAACCAATCAGGGTGAGCCTCTTTCTGGTAAAAATTCTCAGGCGGAGGAGGAATACCAAAATATTTGCAAACGGCTTATGGGAGAGGAAGTTCCCTTTGCAGAACTCAGACAGAAGAAAGGTATGTTTTCAAGACTGTTTAAAAGACATTGATATTCAGGTAATAATTAGTTACGCAAAATAGCATGTTGGTTGTTTGTAATAATGTTATGTCAACTAATGCTCTGGAATGGAGGGATTTTGCATGAAGACCTTTTTAAATGAAAGAAGGCGTTCAGCAGGATATGCTCGCGACAGGATGAAACTTCTTCTTATCTCAGAACGCATAGAATGCTCTCCACAGATGATGAAAATGTTAAAAAGTGACCTGGTACATACAGTAAAGAAGTATGTGACCATAGAGGAAACTAAAGTGAAAATACAGATATCACAGGAACCGCCTGTTTTAATGGCGTATATTCCTGTGTTGACGAAAAAGGACAGATAAATTTATGATTAAACAGTATAAGCTACGTTTTTACAATTTTAAACTAGTGATCCTTCTGACTGCGATCAGTCTGTTTGGAGTGCAGCTGGTAGCAAGTGCGTCTCCAGATCTTCGAAACAAACAGCTTTTGGGCGTTGTGATGGGGCTTGTGTTGCTGGTGATCTTATCGTTAATGGATTATTCCTGGATATTGAATTTCCAGTGGATCATGTATGGTTTTAATCTGCTTATGCTTATTGGTGTACGATTGTTCGGAAGTGAGGCTGGAGGTGCGTCCAGATGGCTGGATATCGGTGGTTTCCGTTTTCAGCCTACCGAGCTTTCCAAAGTTATTATTATTCTGTTTTTTGCCAAGTTTTTTATGGACCATGAAGATGATATCAATACTTTCAGGGTGTTGGCAGAATCAGTGCTCCTTCTGGCTGTTCCATTGGCTCTTATTTATGCACAACCGGATATGAAAAATACCATTACGGTAACCATTATTTTCTGTATTCTGCTGTATATAGCAGGACTGAGCTACAAGATCATCGGAGGTGCGATCCTGATCGCGGTTCCCCTTCTGATCATATTTTTGTCTATTGTTGTGCAGCCGGATCAGACTTTGATCAAGGATTATCAGAGAACACGTATTATGTCTTTCCTTTACCCGGAAAACGAGGAATACCAGGAGGATATTGAACAGCAGAATAACTCGAAGACGGCGATTGCCTCCGGAGAACTGGTTGGAAAAAAACTTACCGGGGATGACCAGGTTTCTTCTGTAAATGCCGGAAACTTTGTTGCAGAGAACCAGACCGACTTTATTTTCGCAGTTGCCGGAGAGGAGTATGGATTTATAGGATGTACAACTTTGGTCGTATTATTGCTATTGATTTCAGTTGAATGTATCAGGATGAGCCTTAGGGCCAAGGATCTGGCCGGGAAGATTATCTGCTGCGGAATTGGCAGTGTGGTAGCTATACAGAGTTTTTTGAATATCTGCGTTGCTACTGGACTGGCACCGAATACTGGTACGCCTCTTCCTTTTGTAAGTTATGGTCTGACTTCCCTGGTCAGCTTGTTTATTGGTATGGGGCTTGTGATGAATGTAGGTCTGCAGAGCAGTACTTATAATAAAGAACTTAAGAGAAAAGAAATTGATAAGAAAGAGGAATATTTATGACAGCCGCAAAAAAGAAGAACTCAAGACGTAAACAGGCAAGATTTCGAAGCTCCAGAAGAAAGAGGATCAGAAATACTGTTCTTTTACTGTTGCTTTTGGTTGTGCTTGGCGGTACTGGGATCGGTGCAATTTATGTTCTCCGAAATGGAACTGTTTTTGATAAGCTGGAGGATGCATATGTAGCTTCCAGAGAGTTTTCTGGTGGAATTACAGACTTAGACAGCCTGAGAGCTGATGGTTTTGCTGAGAACTTGTGTGTGGTCGTATCAGATGTTCCGATGGATGGTGTTTCCCTTGGGGAAAACCAGAAAGGACTTCTTCTGGATCTGGATGACAGAAAGGTGCTTTATTCCAAACAGGCACTTCAAAAGGTATACCCGGCAAGTATCACCAAGATCATGACAGCTATGCTGGCACTGAAATATGGAAATATGGATGACGTAGTAACCATTACACAGGAGAATCTGAATCTGGAGGAGGGTTCACAGGTTTGCGGCTTTTGGGCAGGTGACCAGGTGACTATGGATCAGCTTCTTCATTGTCTGCTGGTTTATTCAGGTAATGACGCAGCAGCGGCTATTGCAGAGCATGTGGGTGGTTCTACAGATGGGTTTGTGGAGATGATGAACAGTTATGCCAGAGAACTTGGCTGTACCGGAACTCATTTTACCAATCCTCATGGACTGCAGGATGAAAACCATTATACCACTCCCTATGATATCTATCTGATGCTAAAGGAAGCTTTGAATTATCCAGAGTTTACTCAAATTACACAGTCTGGATCTTATACAGTAGAATATACTCATGCGGACGGAAGCAGTGCAAGTACCACATTACTTGCCACAGACCATTATCTCACAGGAGAAGCTACCCCTCCTAAGAATGTGACTATTCTGGGTGGAAAGACCGGTACTACGGACAATGCAGGTAACTGTCTGGCGTTGCTGAGCCAGAATGCTTATGGAAAGCCGTACATTTCCATTGTAATGGGTGCCTCCACAAAAGACGAGCTTTATGAGCAGATGTCGTCCCTTTTGCAGAATATAAACTAGTCAGTCTGTTTATGAATCGTAGCCACAATTGAGAAAAATAGACAGAAATATTAAAAAAACTCTTGAAAATTTAGAAAAATTATACTATAATATGAAACATATTAAACAAGGTTTTTGGTAAAAATTTAATATCATATTGTCTAAGGAGGAAAACATCATGGTTGAACTGATCGTAGGAAAGAAAGGCAAAGGCAAAACAAAAGTGCTCTTAGACAGAGTAAACGGTGCGGTGAAAGAAGCCAACGGAAGCATTGTTTACCTTGACAAGAGTACCAAACATATGTATGAGCTTAACAATAAGGTACGTCTTATCGACGTCTCCTCTTATCCATTGAAGAATGCAGATGAATTCGTAGGTTTCATCTGTGGTATTATTTCTCAGGATCATGATCTTGAGCAGATTTATCTGGACAGTTTCCTCAAGGTTTCCAAGTTGGAAGACGCTGATGTTACAGATACACTTGATCAGCTGGACAAGATCGGTGAGAAATATGGAATTTCAATAGTTGTAAGTATTTCGCTTGACAAAGAAGAGATTCCGGAAGCATTACAGGATAAGATTGCAGTAGCATTATAATCTCGGATAATATGATATTGCAGCTATAAATTCAGTAAAACCAAATTAGAGGTACATAAGGACATGACTCGACTGTGGGTCATGTCCTTTTTTGAGGTGCGCCTTAGAGCGTGTTTGAAAAATCATTCCTACAATCTGCACGCTCCACTTTGAGGGAGATTTTGCAGAAAGTTTTGAATTGATTTACAATAATAATATTATGTGAATTAAATGCGGTGATTACAACAATTGTACGTGTGAAGCAGATGTTAATCTTCACGCAGCTTTACAGCAGTGGCTGCCTGACGCCGTCTGGAATCGTCTAAGGCTGCATAATGCTTCTTGGTAGTATTCACGTCCTTATGGCCTAAAACGTCCGCTACAAGGTAAATATCGCCTGTTTCCTGGTAGAGGGCGGTGCCGTAGGTACTGCGGAGTTTATGAGGGGTGATTTTCTTGGTGGTGGTAACCTGGCGGGCATATTTTTTGACCAGGTTTTCAACGGCCTGGACACCAATTCGTTTGCGCTGGGTAGAGTAGAAGAGAGCGTGTTCGTGGCCTTCTACAGGAATAATGTTCTTGCGTACTTCCAGGTAGTTTTTCAGAGCTTTTTCTACTTCAGGACCGAAATATACAACCATTTCATTTCCACCTTTTCGAGTAACCTTGATTCCATTGTTTTTGAAATCTACGTCTTCTATGTCAAGACCTACACATTCAGAAACACGAACACCTGTTCCGAGCAGAAGAGTAACGAGAGCGAGGTCACGGTCTTTGTTTTTTTCATAATATACCTTTTTCTGACCGGTAAGGTCGTCCCCGCCGTGCTCAATATAATCCAGCAGCAAGGCAACTTCATCAGCTTCCAGGCGAATGATACTTTTCTGATGAATCTTTGGAACGTCCACAAGGACGGTAGGATTTGTGTGAATCATTTCACGTTTAAAATAATATGCATAAAAACTTCGCAATGAGGACATTTTTCGCTTCAGACCACGTTCGCCATTGGTTTCCGTTTTATCCCCGGCCTGGTAAACTTTCAGATATTCTTCATATTCTTCAAGATCAACAGCTGTGATCTGATCCAGGACATCCACTGTAAAGGCATCTATAGACCAGTCCCTGAAGGCTGGATTTTGTTCCAGAAGAAACTGGAAGAAAATGCGGATGTCATATGCATAGGAAATTCTGGTTTTAGTTGTGGTACGAGGTTCAATGGCACGAAAGAAATCCTTGCAAAATGGCGGCAAGGTTTTTAGAACATCACGAAGCCGCAAGGTATTTTCGACGTCAGTCTGTTCGTGGTAGGTGACTTTTTTATCCATGAAAGATTCTCCTTTAGAAGTAATAATGATACCAATCTATATGAAAAACTCGGGTTTGTCGTATAGATCTAGATGAGTGGTATAACGCCGAATCAGCCACTTCTTCTGGCTGTTTTCGGCGTTTTTCAAGGTTTCATTAAATGTTAAAATATAATTGGTTTCATTAAATGTTAAAATATAATTGATGGTTCGACTGCATTCATTATGCAGTCACAGACGATTCTGAACATCTGGCGCACCGGCTTCAATATAGCCTTGGCCGGTTTCGTTACAATTGCTGTTAATTTTACATGATCGATTCGTCCAGCATCACTGTAAACGGTCCATCGTTTTCCAGTGAAATTTTCATATCAGCGCCAAAAATACCATGCTGAACAACTGGAACAACTTTTGCAGCCTCCTTTAGCATGTATTCATAAAGTTCATTTGCCTGTTCTGGCGCACCGGCTTCAATAAAGCTTGGCCGGTTTCCTTTTTTGCAGTTGGCATATAATGTGAATTGCGAAACCATCAAAAGCTCCCCATTTACATCTGCCAGGGAAAGGTTTGTTTTGCCATTTTCATCTTCAAAAATTCGAAGTCCTAGCATTTTTTTCATATATTTGTCTGCAACTTCCCTGGTATCATTCTGACCTATGCCGACCAGTACAAGAAAGCCCTTCCCAATATTTCCGATAACTTCACCATCTACTTTTACGCTTGCATGATTTACACGTTGTATTAAAAGCCGCATGTTAATTTCCGTCCTTTTTACTGTTTTGATTCTGTCTGTACTCTTCTATCAATTGTCTGACTTTTTGATAAATTATCACAGAATATTTTTTTATAAGGGTCCAGATTGTAGTCAGAATTTTCTGGATCGTTTTTAACAAAGTAAGGGTAAATTTCAACATTGCAGTGCGTCTGGGCGTCTCCCTTTTCTTCGGCTCTTCTTCCGGGAAAAGAACGGGTTCATGTGTTTCCGGATCCAGACAGTCAATGTTGGTGTATTTTTGCTCCTCATTTGGAACCTGCTTATAAATCAGGCTGATATGGACTAGTCTGCCAAGTGCTGCGTAAAGTACTGCAAAAACAGGAACGCCAATAATCATACCTGGGATTCCAAAGATTCCACCGCCAATAAGGATGGCGACAATGACCAGAAAACTGGAAAGTCCTGTGGAATCACCAAGAATCTTCGGTCCAAGAATATTGCCGTCAAATTGCTGGAGAACAAGAATAAAAATTGCAAAATAAATAGCCTGCAGCGGATCCACCAACAAGATGAGAAAAATACTTGGGATTGCTCCGAGGTAAGGTCCAAAAAATGGAATTACGTTGGTTACACCAATGATCACACTGATCAAAAGTATATATGGCATATTCAAAAAGTTCATACCAATATAGCACAATACGCCAATGATGGCAGAATCCAAAATCTTACCACTGAAAAATCCGATAAAGGTTTTATTGGTAAAACGCATGGAATGGATGATAAAATTCGCATGCTGGGTATTAAAAATTGCGTAGGTGAGCATTTTTGCCTTGGCAATGAATCCCTCTTTATCTGCCATCAGGTACAGGGAAACGATAGCTCCGATGAGGAAATTCTTCAGAAAATTAATTAATTCAAACACACCCGCGGAAATATTTTTTAGCATTTCCTGCATCTGCGGAAGGATATTCGTGGTCAGGTAGTCCTGAGCTGTGGTGATGGACTGATTCAAAGTGTCCAGTGCATCACTGTTCAGATTCCATTTCTCAATGAAAGATTGCAGCCATTTCTGAATAACCTTCACATAGGCTGGAAAACTGTAGATCAGACCCATAATACTTCGGATCAGTTCCGGCAGAATCATCATAATAAGGGCATAAATAAGAGCAAGGAAGAGAAACATACATAAAATTACGCATGCCCACCGAATTGCCTTGCGCCCCTTCTTTCCTACTGATACTTCTTTCCTGGCAAGAAGCGGATAAATAATTTTTTTCTCCAGGAAATTTAATACAGGGGTCAGTAAAAAGGCGATCACGACACCATAAACAATAGGTGTGAGAATCCCCAGAAATGTCTGGATTCCTGTAATCAGTGTCTTCATATGGAAAACACCATAATAAAAGAGCATACTGGCTGCGATTACAAGGAAAGAAGTTACTCCCCAGCGAACATGTTGATTGTCCCAGCGTAATTTCATATTCTAATATCGTCCTCCTGAAACATGAATGCAAAATATGTGTTACTGCCTGCTGTTTGTACAGTAACCAATAAGTGTCTGCACTGTTATTTATTTAACAGCGATTTCCATCTATTATAACACAGTTTTGTCTCAATGTCTTATTAAAAAAATATAAAGTGGCGATGGCGTTTGAAAACAGGAATTGAGATGCAACAAATTACAAAAGGAGCTCTCTTTCGAGAACTCCTTATTTACACATGATTCTGTATATTATTTCTTAAGGTCATCAAAAATATGTATGGTATTGATAATCGCCTGGGCAGCACCTTCGATACCAAGCACACTGCTGTCAATGCTTAAGCTGTAGCCCGCTGCTGCACCCCATTTCTTATTGGTGTAGTAATTATAGTAGCTTGCACGGCTCTTATCTGTTTTGGTGATCATATCTTTGGCTTCTTTAGGTGTCTTATTGTATTTGCCTGCAATACGCTTGATCCTCCAGTCCAGATCAGCATGAACAAAAACACTGAAGCAGTTTTTATTATCTGCAAGAGCATAATCTGCACAACGCCCTACCATAACACAGGGACCTTCAGCAGCTAATTTCTTGATGGCTTCGAACTGTGCCAGGAAAACCTTGTGGTTCATAGGCATGTCTGTAAATCCAGCAGAAGAATATCCAAAAGAATAAGTATCCATTACAAGAGAATACAGGAAGCTGTTAGTTGGCCTCTCGTCATGATTCTCAAATAATTCCTTGCAAATACCGCTGTCGTTTGCAGCATGCTCCAGAAGCTCTTTGTCGTAACACTTGATTCCAAAATATCTGGCTACTTCCTGACCAATCTGCCTGCCGGCGCTTCCATATTCACGTCCGATGGTAATAATTGAACTTGTTGTATTGTTCATATCTGCCACTCCCTTCTGCAATTCCTTTGTTACTGTTCACTTCGTGACTGGCAATTCATAGGAATTTTGTAAGATTATTATACACTACATCAGGGTAAACTGACAACTATTTTCTTAATTTTTCTAACAAATCGAGAAAATATTCTGGCAAAGGTGCAGAAAACTCCATATACTCTCCTGTTCTTGGGTGAACAAAGCCCAAAACCATGGCATGAAGAGTCTGTCCCTGAAGATGATAGGGATTTTTGCCTGAGCCATAGATCTCGTCGCCAAGAAGAGGATGTCCAAGGCTGGTCATATGTACACGGATCTGATGGGTACGACCGGTTTCAAGGCGGCACTCGATATAAGTCGCATTCCCGAAACGTTCCAGGACTTTATAATGGGTGACAGCGTCTTTTCCATTTTTGTAGTTGATCGCCATTTTTTTCCGGTCAATTGGGTGACGGCCAATCGGGCCTTCCACAGTACCTTCATCTTCCTTAAGATTACCTGCTACAATAGCCCGGTAACGCCGCTTGATGGTATGCGCTTTCAGTTGCTTGGCCAGATCACGGTGAGCCGTGTCATTCTTGCATACAAGAAGAGCTCCTGTAGTGTCCTTATCAATACGGTGGACGATTCCAGGGCGCATAACGCCGTTAATACCGGACAGATTGCCCTGACAGTGGTACATAATAGCATTTACCAAAGTTCCGCTGGTGTGGCCGTTTGCAGGATGGACTACCATTCCTTTGGGCTTATTTATCACCAGTACATCATCATCTTCGTACAAAATGTCCAAAGGGATATTTTCCGGAAGAATATCCGGTTCAGTCAGATCAGGCAGGGTTGTCTGAACCAGATCCCCTGCCTGTATTTTGTAGTTTGCTTTTACTGCTTTCCCATTGACGGTAACACCTTGTTCTTTCAGAAGCTTCTGAAGATAAGAACGGGAAAGTTCCTCATATTTATCGGAAAGACAGCGGTCTATGCGCACTCCTGCTTCATCTTCGGTTGCTGTAAATTCCAATTGCTCCATGTATCAGTAAAACTCCTCTCTCAATTACGCGGTATATGAAAAATCAGACAAATCAATTTACCTGGCAGATCTGTTCCCCGGTTTCAGAAAGTCAAAATCATTTTCTTCTTTATAACGGAAAAACATAAGAAATACCATCACTGTGATCCCACAGGTCACGTAAATATCTGCCACATTAAACGTGGGAAAATCAATCAGGGAAAAATAAATAAAATCTACCACATATCCACGGAAAACACGGTCTATAAAATTCCCCATTGCTCCAGCGAACACAATTGCCGCTGTATAAAGCAGTGGTCTGTAATAAACAGTTGCAGGTGTTTTTATAAAAAGATATATAATAGCCATAAAAAACACAATACAGATAAGCACCAGAAAAAGGATCTTATTCTGGAGAAGGCCAAATGCCATGCCTCTGTTTTCAAGGTAACGAAGGTTTAACACACTATCAATAAGAGAAATCCCGGAGGTTCCTTTCAGATATCTAATTGCAAGATACTTTGTTCCCTGATCCAGAAGCACCAGAAAAAGGATAAGCAGAATTCCTTTTAATTTAGGTGCTTTTAGTGGAAGGTCATTGTAGTCTGAAGCTGTTTTATTTTCCATGATAGATTACCTGCAGATGGCGTGAATTCCCACAAGAAGCTCCTGATCCGTAACTGTCTTGTCAATAAAAGTCTTTCCAAGACCATCCATAAGGATAAATTTAATCTGTCCCTGTTCCATTTTTTTGTCCTTTTTGGTAGCTGCAAGAATGTCCATGGGAGAAAGTCCTTCCACATACAAAGGCAGGTTGTAAAGCTCAAGGCTATGGCAGATCTGCTCGTATTCACCATTTGTGAGGAGACCTCTTTCCCTGGAAATGGCAGCTGCGGCAACTAGTCCGATTCCCACACACTGACCATGGAGAAGGTTAAAGTTCATCAGCTTCTCGACTGCATGTCCTATGGTGTGGCCAAGATTAAGAAGAGCGCGCTCGCCCTGCTCCTTGGGATCCCGTTCTACAACCCCGGCTTTGATGGCACAGCATTTTCGGATCATAACGGCAAGCATTTCTGGATCCATAGTGCGGATGACCTTGTAATTTGCGCATACAAAGTCGAAAAAGCCTTTATCGCAAATTAGTCCGGTCTTTAGGATTTCACCCATTCCACAGCCAAATTCGCGCTCAGGGAGGGATTGCAAGGTGGCCATATTCATATAAACCAGGCGGGGCTGATGAAAAGCGCCTACCATATTTTTAAACTGTCTGAAATCAACGCCGGTCTTACCGCCTACGCTGCTGTCAACCTGTGCCAGAAGCGTGGTAGGAATCTGGATAAAATCAATTCCGCGAAGATAGGCTGCAGCACCGAAGCCGGATAAGTCTCCTGTTACTCCGCCTCCAAGAGCAACCACCAGACTTTTGCGGTCAAGCCCATTCTCAATAAGGCACTGGAAAAGATCCTGTACGGTATCAAGATTCTTGTGTGCTTCTCCTGCGGGGAAAGTGAACTGGCATACATGATCGGATACTTTCAAAAGCTCTGCTTTCACCTGGTCTGCATAGAGAGGTGCTACTGTGGAATCTGAAACAATACACATGCTTTTCCCTGCAAGACCTTCGTCTGTTAGGGCCTGTGAAAGAAAAGAAAAGTCATTTTCAAAATAAATGGGATAACAGAACTCCCCGTCACGTTTTACAAGTAATTTTTCTTCTGCCATAGTTAAATCCTCTCCAAATGTATTATTGTTTATACGTATTTTCGAATGCGGACACCAAGGCGTCCTTTCTTTGTCTGTCTGGATACACCATCATAGATAAAGCGTCCTTTGCTGCGAACGGAAATAATATCGCCTTCTTTTGGCTCATATCCATTGGAGGTGATCAGTTTGCCGTTTACAAACACAAGACCGCTTTCAATAAAAGAAACCATGCTGCTTCTGGACGTCTGAAAAGCCAGCCCGATGAGAGCATCCAGCCTTACAGAAGCGCAGGTGCCATTTATCATTTCAAATTCAGGTTCCGGAATCTCTTCTGCCTGCTCTACTCTGGAAACCAGCACGGTAGTATGTTTTACCCGGATAAGATTTTCAATAAAAAAGTCAGACATTTTATGAAGGCAGAAAAACCAGGCTTCTTTATCCTTGATGAGGATATCACCAACTACACTGCGGTCAACGCCAAGATTCAGGAGCGCTCCAAGATAATCTCTATGTCCAAGCTCCTCAGAAAAACGAAGAGCCTTGGGCTCTATTTTCAGGCAGTCAAAAGGATAATCCCAGGAAAAACCAAGACCTCCGGGGAAAAAAGCTGCCATCTGCCGTTCTGCATGCTCATAGCCACCGAAAAGCTTTACCTCTACGCCCATCTGGTGAAGCTTAAGGGAAGCAAGCATATTTTGTTCATTTAAGTTAAGAAAATCCGTAAAGGTGACAATATCTCTCTGGTAAGAGAGATTTGCCAGCTCCCGGATTCTCTTAAGTAAAAATTCATCCTTATCCATAAAAATCAATAACCGGCTCTTACAGAAGGTGTAGCGCCGCCAAGAATATTCTGAAGATCACCAGTGATATCTACAGAAGACGGACCAAGTACGAAGATGTAGCTGGAAATCTTCTGAAGGGAACCATTCAGGGAATAACATGCGCCAGATGCAAAATCAATAATACGCTGTGCAAGTTCTACATCAATACCCTCCAGATTCAGAATTACAGTTGCATTGTCAAGAAGTGTGTCTGCAATCTCCCGGGTGTCCTCCATGGAAGCAGGTTTGATCACACAAACCTCCATAGAAGAAGCCTGATTCGCACGACGGCTGCTTCTCATCGGAGTGATTTTGGAAGAAGCTACAGGGCGCTGCTTCTCAGCTGGCTGTTTCGCAGGAGCCTTGGCAGCAGTCTTTGGTGCTGCTGTATGTACAGGTTCTTCGTCAAAGGAAGTATCTTCGTCAGCCAAATCGTCCTCTTTCTTACGACCGAATTTCTCGAAGAATTTCTTCTTAGGCTTGTCATCCATAGGATCGTCATCAAAGAAATCTCCCTCTTCATCGTCCATCAGATCCTCATCTAAATAATTATCTTCATCATAATCGTCATCATTCAGTTTAATAGAATCTAATAATTTATCAAAAACGCTCATTTTCAATCTCCAATCTTAATCTTCTTGCCGTGTGGCATAATTTCGTTCACCAAAAATACCGGTTCCCACACGTACCATGGTTGAGCCTTCCTGGACAGCAACCTGATAATCTCCGGTCATACCCATACTCAGAACACTCATGTTAACATTATTAATGTTTTTTGCATTAATGTCAACACTTAATTTCTTCAATGTGCGAAAAATTTCACGATTTTCTTCTGGATTTTTCACAAATGGGGCAATGGTCATAAGCCCCATTACTTTTATATGAGAAAATATGCTGATTTTCTCAAGAAGAGGAAGCACTTCATTCGTCGTTAATCCGAATTTGCTTTCTTCCTCTGCTACATTAACTTCCAGCAGAATTGGCATAACAAGATCTTTCTTTGCAGCTTCCTGCTCGATGGTCTGGGCAAGGCGAAGGGAATCTACAGAGTGGATCATGGCAACCTTGTCAATAATATATTTTACTTTATTGCGCTGCAGATGACCGATCATGTGCCACTGGATATCTGATGGTAGCTGGTCATATTTATCCATGATCTCCTGGACTTTATTTTCTCCAAAAACACGCGCACCGGCATCATACGCTTCCTGAAGCATGGAGACCGGTTTGGTCTTGCTTACTGCCACCAGTGTGACTTCACCTGGGTCACGGGAAACAGCAGCACAGGCTTTTTCAATATTTGCATTTACCTGCTGTAAATTTTCAGCTAACATTTATAAGCCTCCTTAAAAATAGTATATGTTAAACTTAGTAGAGAATATCCTGTTCTTTTACCTGGGAGGAGTCTCTGGCAATACGGTCATAACGGGAAAGTCCGTAGGATGTATTACTGGAAATAATGGCATATTCTTCATTCTGATCCAGTATGTCTACCTGACGGAATACCGCATACCCCTGATTGATGCAGTAAACGCCTTCCAGAGAATCTGTTTCCCCTACAATAAAGCGCTGGTTGGAGTCATCTTTTACAATAGCATCTCCTTCTTTAAAAGCGCTTCTATCCACGTAATAATTGTAAGCTTCATCAGCAGAATCATCATCTGATTCAATTTTAACTTTACCGTAGATTGTAGCATTGATAAAGGTTCTTACGTTATTTCCGCTGGAATCTTTGGAAATCTTGTTAAAGCCTACACTTCCGCTGTCAGGATCAGTTGTGGCATATTCTGCCGGAATCACGTAAAAATCCTTGGATTCAATAGCGGAAAGGGGAATCTTAAGACCGGTTACTGTATTGGTAACCAGTTCAATATCCAGAAAACGGTCAGATGCATAGCGGATCAGACCGCGGCTGAAGTCGATTTTTCCATATTTGTCACCATCGATTTTTATGATGGAAAAATCGCCGCTCTGTGTCATATCATCCTTGAGAAATTTCACACGAATGGTGGAACGTCCCTCCAGCTTGGCGGCCTGTTTGTCGCTTAGTGGAATGATCAGGCTCCATAATTCGCTGGTAATATTTGTATAAATGTTATCTCCGGCCTGCACCTTTTCGGATGTCTTCAGATCCGTTTCATGGTAAGAAGTCTGGTCAAAATCTTCTGCTGTAATGTTTTCCACAGTCTTATTCTCATAGCCGTCCATAGAATAGAGGATAATGCCGTCTTCCTGGGCTTTACAGATATTCTGTCCGCCGATGGTCACTACTTGTGAATCTGCATTCCCGTCAGTGGAAATTCCCTCATACTGAAGGATGCTTCCCTCCAGCTGGTTCTTAAAACTGTAAGTGTTGTTAAATTTACTTCCGGAAAATCCTTTGGAAAAGCTGAGCATAGAACTGCGGATCTTCTCCAGTTCATCAGCAGTCAATGCAGACTTGGTTTCTGCAATTTTTCCGGAACTTAATCCGTAAACAGCACCGTTGGCATTGATCTTACTTCCCTCCCGGGCATAATAATTCACATAACCGGAGGATTCTGCCTTAAAAACACTCTCTTCCCGAAGAGAAATACCAGTGTAGGTCTCGTTTCGCGACAAAGGACCTGTGGTAACCTGGTAAGATTCGATATGTGTGGAGGTTACAAGTAAAAATGCAGTAAAAATCATATATAATAACAATACACCAAAAGCAACGGTGGCAATATTCAGTCCGAATATGTTCTTTAACTGGACAAAAAGTCCTGCCATTTTGCCAGGCTTGTTAGATTTCTTCTCGGACAAGTGGATTCCCCCTTTGTTTTTGAGTCGGGCTCTGAATTTTCATACCAAACAATTGTACCATTTTTTGCCTGGGAACACAAGGAAAACAAAGAAGAAAACTCTGTAATAAGTCTGTGAACAAAGAAAGAAAAAACGAACATATTTTCAGAATATTTGTTTGCTTAATTCAAAAAAATATGGTATGATAGAAAAAAGTTGAATGAATTTTGGAGGAAAACTCTTATGACATATGGTAAAATCAGCAAAAAACAGCAGGAAATCCTGGAATATATAAAAAGTGAAATCTTAAACCGTGGCTTTCCGCCAGCAGTTCGTGAAATCTGTGAGGCTGTAAACCTAAAGTCCACATCATCTGTTCACGCCCACTTAGAAGCTCTT
>OLPW01002903.1_pt1 | contig 14394 bp, 9 predicted proteins | sample 1672161 | NCBI WGS metagenome assembly OLPW01 (sample SAMEA3136654, study PRJEB25190) | human gut metagenome
TAGAGCTCTTTATATAGATAGTCTTAAAAAAACAAAATACAAAAATATTAAAACAAATAATTTATTTGATGAATTTATTACTAACTTTAAAAAATACAAAGATTTAGAAATTGAATTTGATAAAAACGATGAAAAAATATTAAGAGATTATCAAAAAGATGGTATTAAATGGTTAAATACTATATATAAGTGTGATTTAGGTGGTATACTCGCAGATGAAATGGGACTTGGTAAAAGTATTCAAACAATAATGTTTATAAAAGAAGTTTTAAAAGAAAAAGAAAACGCTAAGATAATAATTGTTGTGCCAACTTCACTTATGTATAACTGGCAAAAAGAATTTGAAAAATTCGCACCAAATCTAAAATATGTGGTAGTTGCGGATAATAAACAAAAAAGAAAAGAAATTTTTGAAAAGAAAGATGATTACAATATCTTTATTACAAGTTATGGATTAATTAGAAATGATAAAGATGAATATGAAAATGTAGATTTTGAGTTATGTATTGTAGATGAAGCACAAAATATAAAAAATTATCAAGCAGAAATGACTAAAGAAATAAAGAAAATTAAAGCAAAATGTAAAATAGCTTTAACAGGTACACCACTTGAAAATAATGTAACAGAAATATGGAGTATATTTGATTTTATTATGCCAGGATATTTAAATAGTGTTATTAAATTTAGAGAAAAATATAATGTAAAAGATGTTGATGAAGAAGGACTTAAATTACTTCAAAACTTAAATCATCAAATAAAACCATTTATATTAAGAAGGAAGAAACAAGATGTTGTTAAATCATTACCTAAAAAAATAGAAAATAAAATTTATATTGAATTACCTGAAAAACAAAAAATGCTTTATATGAAAGTGTTAAATGATACTAAAAAAGAAATGGATGAAATGATTAGTGAAGGTGGTTTTCAAAAATCAAGAATGAAAATTTTGCAACTACTTACTAAGTTAAGACAAATATGTATTGATCCATCTGTAATGTATGAAAATTATAATGGAGAAAGCATAAAGATAGAAGAACTTTTAAGAGTTGTAAAAGAAGCAATAGAAAATGGTCATAAAATACTTATATTTAGTAGTTTTAAAAGAGTATTAGACAATGTTAAAGATATATTTGATAAAAATAAAATTACTTATTATATGATAGATGGATCAGTTAAAAGTAAAGATAGAATGACAATGGTTGAAAAATTTAATAATGATGATACTAATTGTTTCTTAATAACTTTAAAATCAGGTGGTACAGGTCTTAATTTAACAGGAGCAGATACAGTTATTCATCTAGATATATGGTGGAATCCTCAAGTAGAAAATCAAGCAACCGATAGAGCTCATAGAATTGGACAAACTAAAACAGTTTCTGTAATTAAACTTGTTACTAAAGGAACTATTGAAGAGAGAATAATAGAACTTCAAGATAAGAAAAAAATATTAAGTGAAAATTTAATAGAAGGTAAAAATGATAGTGAAAGTTTATCATCATTAACTGAAAAAGATATTAGAAATTTATTTTCTATAGGGGAATAAAGCAAAAGATAATTTTGCTTTTTTTCATCTTTGTGATAGAATATATGAACTAAAGAAGGGATATATATGGAAAAAATAGATTTACACATGCATTCATTATATTCTGATGGAGTATATGATGTAAGTACATTATTAAAAATGGCAGAAGAAAGAGGTTTATCAATTATCTCTATTACAGATCATGATAACTGCAAGGCACATATAGAATTAATGGATGAAAATGTTAGAAATAATTTTAGTGGTGATATAAAAGTAGGTATGGAAATAACTACATCTTTTCATGACCAAAAAATAGAGTTACTTGCTTATGATTTTGATAATGTAGAAAAGGTTAATGAATTTTTTGTAAATAAAAGAGAAAGTGTAGATTGGAACAAAGTAGCAATAGAATCTGCTGCGCATACTTTAAAAATATTTGATAAACTAAATATAAAATATCCTGATAAATATAAAGAAGATTTAACTATACCAAAATTTGAATCAAAATTATATGATGATATATTGTTACTTAATGATAAAGAAGAATTAATGAAAAAATTAGGGGATTCATATTCTTTAAATGGTAAAGAATTTTTTAGAAAATGTGTATGCATTCCAAATAATGTATTTTCATTTAATTTTTCAAAATATAGACCAAGTTTAGATGAAGTTATTACATTTATTCATGAAAATGGAGGTATATTATTTTTAGCGCATCCTTATGCTTATAAAATGAAAAATACAGAAGAATTTTTAGATAATTTATATGATGAATACAAAGATATAGATGGAATTGAATGTTATTATTATGACTTTACTAAAAAGCAAATTAATTATATAAAAGATTTTTCAGAAAAAAGAAATTTAATGATATCTGGTGGTAGTGATTTTCATGGTAATCCAGGAAGAAAAAATCAAATGGGAATATGTATAAATCATGATGGATTTATACCAAAAGAATTATTAGATACATGGAAAAAAGATAAAATAAAAACAAAACAATTACTAAAGTAGGGGGAAATATGAAGAAAGAAGATTATAAAAGATTAAATGATTATTTAAATGATGCTTTTATTTATTTAAGTAAATACGATAGTTTTTTTATTCAGAATATGCATAATATTTTTTCACTTAATTCCATACTTTATGAAAATTTAAAAGGTATAGACTTAAGACATAATTTCCATAAAAATAATTTAACATATGAAAATGTATTTAATTTAACAAGAAATGAAATAGAAAAAATTAATTCAAATTATTTAGAAAATTTTGATAAATTAATAGACTCTGGACGACTTGAATTTTTCTTATACGAACAAAATATGATTATAAAAGGAAATACTAATCATGAAGAAATTTCAGAAATAGAAAATAATGAGGAAGAGACAAGAAATAATAGTAGATGTTTTTATACAGAAAATGATTATTTTATAGATTTAGCACGAAAATACAATTATGATGATGTACTTGTGTTGATTCATGAATTTATGCACTCAAGAAATTTATCAAAAAATATGGGAGAATATAGATATATATTAACTGAATTCTTTTCAATATATTTTGAAATGCTTTCACAAAAAAATTTATTAGAAAGAGGTATTAATCCCAGTGAACTTGACATATTTGATAGAATAAAAGATACAGGTAAGATATCCAAAAAAATTAACAAATATTATATTGTATTTATGTCATATAATTTGCTTGGAAATATAAAAGAAGATTCTTATGAAGATTTAGAAAAGTATAATATTGTTTCGTCTACAAAAGAAGAATTTGAAAGTGTATGTATGTATTTATTAAAGTACTTTGATTATCAGAAAATACAATATAATAATGAAAGTAAAGAATTTAATTTGCATGATTATAGAAAGTGTATTAGCATATTGTTTAGTAGTGGTTATAGATATTTACTAGGAACATTATTTTCGTGTTATTTATTAGAAAATGAAAATAAAGATAAAATTGTATGGTTAAATGATCATATTAATGATGAAAAAATGAAGAATATGAATTTGATTGATGTACTTAAGATGATTGATATTGATTTAACAGATGAAAATATAAATGAAAAATTAGTTGAAAGTGCACAAAAATATTATGAAAATTTAAGTAAATATTCTGTTAAAGAATTTGCAGAAAAGTCTTTGACATATAATGTATAATATGATATTATATTTTTGAAATCAATTAAGAAAGACATAGTCATTAAATTAAATATAGATAGAGAGTTAGTGTTTGGTGGAAACTAATATATTATTTATTGATTCCTACTTTCTTAGAGAAATGTAAACATTTCCGGGTAATACCGTTATTTAAATTAAGTAAATAAAAGGATGGTACCGTGCATATGCACTCCTTAAAAGAGTACTATCCTTTTTTATTTTTGAAAGGATGAATATTATGGGAAACAAAGCAATAACAGAAAGAAATAAAGATTTTGCAAAATGGTATACAGATGTTGTAAGAGCAGCAAAATTATGTGATTATTCATGTGTAAAAGGATGCATGGTAATAGAACCAAATGGATATGCTATTTGGGAAAAAATGAAGGAAATATTAGATAAAAAATTTAAAGAACTTGGACATGTAAATGTACAAATGCCACTTCTAATACCAGAAAGTATGCTTGAAAAAGAAGGAGAACTTGTAAATGGATTTGCTCCAGAAGTTGCTTGGGTAACAATGGGTGGTAGTAAACAATTAGATGAAAGATTAGCAATAAGACCAACAAGTGAAACAATGTTTTCAGATTATTATTCGACACATGTAAAAAGTTATAAAGATTTACCAATGCTATATAATCAGTGGTGTAATGTACTTAGATGGGAAAAAGAAACAAGACCATTTTTAAGAAGCAGAGAATTCTTATGGCAAGAAGGTCATACAATTCATTCGAGTGAAGAAGAAGCAAAAAAAGAAGCAAATCAAATGATAGAAGTATACAATTGGTTTCATAATGAAATACTAGCAATTCCATCAATAATGGGAAGAAAAACAGAAAAAGAAAAATTCTCAGGTGCAGAATATACACTTACAAATGAAGCATTAATGTATAATGGAGTTGCACTTCAATCAGGAACATCACACTATTTTGGTCAAAAATTTTCTGAAGCATATGGTATTAAATTTACTAATAAAGAAAATAAAGAAGAATATGCATATCAAACATCATGGGGAACAACAACAAGAATGATTGGTGGGCTTATTATGGTTCATTCAGATGATTATGGACTTGTATTACCTCCAAAAATCGCACCAAAACAAGTCGCAATAATTCCAATTGGAAATGATGAAGAAGTATTAAATTTATGTAATGAATATAAAGAAAAATTAAATAAAGAAGGAATAGAAGCTTATGTAGATTTAACAGATAAATCACCAGGATTTAAATTCGCAGAAGCAGAAGTAAATGGTATTCCTGTTAGAATAGAACTTGGCAAAAGAGATTTAGAAAATAATAAAATTACATTTGCAAGAAGAGATACAAGAGAAAAGATAGAAGAAAATATTAATATTGATATAGTAAGTTATACAAAAAAATTACTAGAAACTATTCAAAAAGATATGTATGAAAGAGCAAAGAAAAGAAGAGATGAATTAACATTCGAAGCACATAATAAAGAAGAAATAGAAAAAATACTTAATACACAACCAGGATTTATTCATGCAATGTGGTGTGGAGATATTAAATGTGAAGAAGAAATAAAACAAATAAAAGGTTGTAAATCAAGATGTATTGTAAATGAAAAAGCAATTGATGAAAAATGTGTATGTTGTGGTAAAGATGCTAAATACCATGTAATATGGGGAATACAATATTAAGGCATTATTATGAGTAATATTATAATTAATGATAAAAATTTTGATAAGTTTATATTTAAAGGACCATTAGCATTAGAATCATATTATGATTATACTAATATCAATAAAGATATAATTGATAAATTTTATTTTAAATTAAATGAATATCGAAAGTTAACGGAAAAAAGTAAGGAGAATAAAGAATATATTGTCAATGAACTAATAAATGTAATTGAAAAACTTGGAATAAAAAATTTCACTATATATAATGATGGTGACATAGAGTACAATTACAATAATATATAGAGAATATATAATATGGATTATTTAAGGAATGATTAAATTCCTTTTTTAATAGAAAAAATTTTAAAATTATAGTACAATTAAAAAGAAGGAGGGTAAAAAATGATTTTAATAATTGCAGAGAAACCATCACTTGCTAGAAATATAGTTTCTGGTATTGGAAAAATGAATAGAAAAGATGGATATTTTGAAAATGAAAATTATTTAGTAACATGGGCTTTTGGTCATTTATTTACCCTATATGACATAGAAGATTATGATAATTTAGAAGATAGAAGATGGAAAATGGATAATCTTCCTTTTTATCCTAAAGAGTTTAAATTTAATTTGAAAAAAGATCAAAGAAAGCATATTGATGACGGAGTATTAAAACAATTTAACATAATAAAAGCACTTGTAAATAGAGAAGATGTTGACACTATAGTAAATGCAGGAGACTCGGATAGAGAAGGAGAAATAATTGTAAGATTATGTATAAACAATGCACTTAATAGTGAAAAAAAATTAGTAAGATTGTGGCTTCCAGATCAAACAGAAGAAACTGTAAAAAAAGCATTAACTGAAATGAAAGATGAAAAAGAATATGATAATTTAGCTAATGAAGGATTTGCTAGAACTTATGTTGACTGGCTTTATGGAGTTAATTTAACAAGATATGCAACACTTAAAACAGGAACACTTTTAAGAGTAGGAAGAGTAATTGTTCCAATAGTAAAAGCAATTTATGATAGAGATAAACAAATAGAAGAATTTATTCCAGATATATATTATGGAATAGCATCTAATGAGGAAACAAATGGTGAAGTAGTAGAACTTAATTCAAAAGAAAAATTTGATAAAGAAAGGATAGAAGACGCTAAGAAATTATGTGAGTTATATAATAAAGAAAAAGCAGTAGTAACTAAAAAAACAGTAAAAAAAGATACACTTGCTCCAGGTAAATTATATTCACTTACAAAACTTCAAAACTACTTAGGTAAAAAATATAAAATGCCTATGGATCAATCATTAAAAATAGTACAAAAATTATATGAAGAAGGTTATTTAACTTATCCTAGAACAAATTCAGAGTATTTAGCAACCAATGAAAAAGATAAAATAAAAAGTATATTAGAAGTAGTATCAAAACTAGGCTATAAAGTAAAATTTAAAGATAAAAAAACTATATTTGATGATAGTAAAATAGAATCCCATTCAGCGCTTACTCCAACTTATAAAATACCTAATAAACAAAATATGAGTGAAGATGAAATAAAAGTATATACTGCTGTTATGAGAAGATTTGTTTCTGTATTTGCAGCTGAAGACTGTAAAATAGAAAAAACAGAAATAGTAATAAAACTAGGTGATAAAGAAGAGTTCACCTTAAAAGGTAATGTAATAATAGAAAAAGGTTGGACTAAATATGATGATTATAATAAAAATGATAAAGTACTTCCTTCATTAAATATTGGTGATGAAGTAAATATAAATTTTAAACCAAAAGAAAAAAAGAAGTCCGCTCCTAAACACTATACCATTGAGACACTTAATAATTATTTAAAAAATCCATTTAAAGAAGATAAAAATAAAGTAGATGAAGAAATGGATGAAAATAAAGATGATACAGAAGATTATAAAGCAATATTTGAAGGATTAGAACTTGGGACAGAGGCAACAAGAACAGGTATTATAAATAATGCAATTAATAGTAAATATATTGCTCTTAAAAAAGATGTTTATACTATACTTCCTGATGGTAAATATTTAATTGAAGAACTTAAAAAAATGAATATAAGTATGGATAAATATAAAACTAGTGAACTTGGTAAAGGATTAAAACAAGTTTATAAAGGTAATATAAGTATTAATGATGTTGTACTTTTAACAGAAAAAGAAATAAGTGAAGTATTTAATAGTAAAAATACTGAAAATGATACAGGTTTTTATAGAGAAGTAATAGGAAAATGTCCATTATGTGGTAAAGATGTAATAAAAGGAAAATATAACTATGGTTGTATTGGTTATAAAGATGGATGTAATTTTAAAATAAGTACTATGATATGCAAAAAAATAATTAATAAAAATATTGCGAGTGAAATACTAAAAAATAAAATATCTCCTGTTATAGAAGGTTTTATTTCTAAAAATAATAAAGAGTTTAAAGCAAGACTAAAATTAGAAGATGATGGTAAATTATCATTCGTTTTTGACTAAAGGCTATTTATCAAATAAAAACTGATTAGAATCAGTTTTTATTTTAAATATAATAAGAAGGTGATAAAAATAAATAATAATGATATAATTGTTTTAAATGGAGTGATTGTATGGGAAAATTGTCTAATATGTTATATATGATTGATTTGTTAAATACTGGAAATATATATAGCATTAAAGAATTGTCTGAAAAAATTGGAGTAACAGAAAGAATGATTAGATATTATAAAAATGAAATTTGTAATAATGGAATTATTATTGAATCTTTTAAAGGACCAAATGGTGGATATTTTATGATTGATAAAATAAAATATTACACTAGTATTAATAAATATGATATTAAATTATTAGATAACATATATAAGGTTTTATTAAATAATAATTTTGAATATATAGATAAATACAAAGATTTTTTAGATAAATCAAAAAAGATGTATTCAATTTATGACGAGAAAAGCAAATATATTTTTAATATAGATTTAAATACTTCTGGAGAAATAGAAAAAATAATAAATAATGCTATAGAAAAAAATGATAAAATTGAAATTGTATACAATGACATAGATGGTGGTCAATCAAAAAGAATTATTCATCCACTTCATACATTTAAATATAATGATGATTATTACGTGACAGCATTTTGTGAACTAAGAAATGACATAAGGCATTTTGAATTAAATAGAATTGTTAATATAAAATAAAAAAGACAAAATATTTCAATTACAAATGATATAATATTTTCAAAGGAAGTGAAAATATGGAGAAAATGAATGATTATACATTTATAGATTTTGATGGAGTTATATTAAATTCAGAGGAAAGAATGTTAAAGAGAAAATATGATATGGGTTATATTGATCATAAAAATAAAGATGAATTTGATAAATATTTTGAGTATACTAACTTAAATCCAAGAGAGTGGGATTATATAATTAGAGAAGCAACCCCAATAAACAATTCTGTTGAAATAATAAAAGAATTAGAAAATATGCATAAAAAAATAGCAATTTTAACAAAGATTCATACTTTATATGAGATGAAAGTAAAGATTGAAGATTTGAGAGAAAATAGAAAAATTATGTGTCCTATATATTTTGTTCCGCCAGGAATAAAAAAACATCAACTCATTATTCCAAACAATCAACTACTTATTGATGATTCTAAAAAAAATATAAAAGGTTGGATAGAAAATGGTGGCCAAGGTTTGATTTTTGATTCATCCATAGAATCAAATACATATAATAAAGTAAAAAGTTTAGATTTTTTGATTAGAAGGTAATAACTATGGGAAATAAATTATTATTTGAAAATTATTTAGAATCATTAAAGCAAAAATATAATGCTGCATGTTTTGATATAGATGGAACCTTGACGATAAACAATTCTAAAAATATAGATGATAGAGCTATTGAAATGATTATAGATTTATTAAATAAAAAAATTCCAGTAGTATTTATTACTGGTCGTGGTGAAACTGGATTGAATGATTTAAAAAATGATATATATGAAAGTTTAAAAAATAATGATAAAATTACTGATAAGGATTTATGCAGGATATATGTATTAACAAATGATGGAGCAAGATTATTTTATAGTAATGAGATTACAAAAGAAAAGTTTTTGAGCGAAAATGCTTATATAGCTGCTGAAAATGAATTAGAGCAATTATTAATTATTAATAAAAACATTAATAGTTTAAAAGAAAAATCTATATATGGAAAATACTTTAATATAACATACTCTAAAGATTTAAAAACTGATACTATTATAAATATAAGGCTAGTATTTAATACAAAAAATAATGAAATTATTAATTTGATTTTTGATAACATAAATAAATTTATTATTAATAATAAATATGATGGCGTTCATTTGACTAGAGGAATATATAAAGATAAATCAGTTATTCAAGTTGGTGTTGCAACAAAAGACAAAGCAATTGAAAGAGTAGAAAAAATAATTGGTGTTCCTAGAAATTCTATGATTAGAATTGGTGATTGTGGTGACTTGCGAGGAAATGATTATGCAATGTTAAATTGTAATCAAGGCTATAGTGTTGATAAAACAAGTGGATCATTGAATTCATGCTTCCCAATATTTGATGAATTTGGAACTGTTTTAACAGGAATAGATGCAACATTGTATTTGATAAAAAAAGCAAAAATATTGCCAACTGTTTGTTTAGAAAAGGCTGAAAAAGAAAAATATCGTCATAAATTTGCAAATATAGAAAAGAATATTGTTTTAGGAAGGCAAAAATTATTATGTAAATATAATAATCTTATAAACCAAAATTTTAATGATATAAATGGAGTAGATAGTCTATTTGATAGGTTTAGTGGAAGTATAAAAATACCAATGTATGAATGGGAGATATTAGAAAATAATCCTTTAAAGGAGTTATGGTCATCTTTGAAAAATCAAAATTTAATTTATTCAATGAGAGATGATAATAATTATCTTTTAAGGGGGTCAAGTACTTATTATTATTTTATTTCAAATAGAATTAGTATAAGTGGAAAAGATGTTACAACAAAGGAAGATGTAATAAATTGGCATAATAATTATATACAATTTTTTAATGATTCTATTAATGCAATTTTATCTACTAATCAAATAAACACACAAATTAACAAAAAATTACTATTAGGAATTTTAGATAACTGTAGGAATGTTTTATTAATTTTATTAAATCATTATTTAGTTTCAGATTATTCGGATAAAAATATTTTATTAGATATTTCTTCAACTAAAGAAAATCATTTTAATAAAATATATGAAAATCTTTTATGTATAGAAGATTTAATGTGTAAAATATGTTTTCAAACAAGGCATATTATAGATAAGAATTATATTGTTGAAAATATAAATGATACTATAAATCTTTTAAATCAAAATTTGGAGAATGAAATTAACAAAGCAGAAAAGCAGGATTATTCTAAAGATTATAGAGCATATAGAGAAATTGATAATTTTGGCGAAAATTATGTGGCAGTTTCTTTATATGAAGAAAATTGTGATAAAAATGAATTTATTAATTCATGTGGATTAAGTTACGGAGGTATTGAATTACCAATAATTTCAAAAATTATAAATAAAAATAAACTTGAAAAAATATTACTTCTAAAATTTAATAAAGAAGTATCTGGATATTCAAATAAACAACTTATCGATTTAAGAAAGTTTAATATAAATGATTTTGGGGGATTAATAAATTCTAATAATTTTGCTAATTCATCTGTCGATTTATTTGATGATAATGTTTTAACAGGTAAAACATTACAATTGGCTATAAATTCATTATGTGATTGTAATATTTCTGTTGACAATATTTGTATTGTTAGATATCCAAGCGTAAATAGAATTGATCAAATGTTTTTAAAAAATCCCTCTGCAGTTGATTATAATTTATTCTTTGATTATATATATGGTTTATGTTTTAGTAGTCCATATAGTTGGAAGGATAATGAGTGGAGCGATAAAGATAATAAAATTAATTATACAGATTCGCTAGGTATTTTTGATTTAAATAGAAAAAAGATAATAGAATGTTTAATAAAAAATCATGATTTTAATAACGAGAGTGAAGTTGGAGAATATAAAAGGAGATTAACAAAATGAGAGCTGTAAGTATAGGAGATTTAGTTATAGACTATTATTATAAAAATGGGAAATTATTAGGAATAAATGGAGGTATGACGTCACATAATATCATTGCTAACTTAGCAAAAATGGGAGTACCAACTTCTGTATTTGGTGTATGTGGTAATGATTTTCAGGGAAAAATAGCAATAAAAAGTTTAGAAAAATTAAATGTTGATATATCCAATATAAAAGTAATTGATAATGAAAGAACACGCTTATTTCATGTATCATATTTTAATGATGGTGATAAATTATCATTCACATCTAAAAAAAGATGTCCATTTTGTAATAATAAAAGTTGGTATGAAGAAAGTTTAATTGATACTAATTATATTATTGAAAATATACATAATGATGATATTTTAATATTTGATAATTTAAATTATAAAAATCAATTTTTAATTGATAAAACACAAAACAAGAAAATAATAGATTTAGGACAATATTTTGAATTTGAAAAATTAAGTGATAATGAAATAATAAATAAAATAAAAAATAAATTTGAAATAATTAATTTTAATGAAAGGGTTACCAAATATTTAATAAAAAGATTAAATTTAAAAGATGATGTTGAATTATATAATTTAATAAAACCAAATTTAATGACTATTACAAGAGGAGAAGGGGGAGCGTCCTTTATAACTAATGGCAGTATTTATAGTTTTGATTTAAAGAATAAAGGTGCTGTTATTGATTCAACAGGTGCAGGAGATGCATTTATTTCAAGCATAATAAAAGATTGTATAAAAAACAATTTTATATATGATAGAAACTTACTTGAAAAATGGTATGATAATTCAAATAAACTTACTTCTAAAGTTGTTTCTAAAATGGGTGCAAGAGGACATATTAATGCATTATTTAAAATAAAAAAAATAGATGAAGAATGTACTTGTAATAATTTTGAATATAGTGAAAGAAAGAAAATAAAGAGATGTAACATAAATATAAATAATTTAGAATCCAGAATTGTTAATGCAGTTAATTCTAGTGTTTGCGATAAACTAGAAAATATAAATTTTAATAGTAATAATTGTTTATTTATAGGAACAGGTGGATCATATGCAGGATCATTATTTGCATCAAAAATTATAAATTTACTATATGGATGTAACACATATTCATTGTATCCACGAGATGTTATATATAGAAATAATAAAAATATTAATAAGATTATATTATTTTCATATTCTGGTACTACAAATGATATAATTAAAAGTATTAAAAATTTTGATAATAAAAATGTTTATATTGTTACTAAAGGTGAGGTACAAAATATAGTATTAAAAACAAATATTTTAAAGAAAAATATATTGAGTTACAGAACATCTTCAAACAAAGGAAAAGAAAGAGGATTTTTATCCTTTGAAGGTTCTGTTGCACCTGCAGCAATATTTTTAAAATATTATGTAGAAAAAAATTATGAAAACTTTAATTTAAATAAATTTATTATTGATTCAGTAAATTATTGGAATGAAAAAATAGATAAATTGATAAATAAAAATACTATAGAAAAATTTATGAAACACAAACTAATTAATATTTTTAGAGGCGATTACACAGATAGTGCTTGTTATGATTTAGAAAGTAAGATTATAGAATCTGGTGTATTTAATTGTATTATTCATGAAAAAAAGAATTTTTCACATGGTAGATTTATTAATTATGAAAATTTAAATAATAATTGTTCAATATATTTTAAACAAAATTCAACTACAAAATATGAAAGTGACCTTTTGAAGTACTTAAATGATGATACTTTAATAATAGAAAGTTTGTATGATGGTATACTTGCTGAATTTGATTTATTAATTGCGTCACAGTTTATAATATATTATATAGGCAAAGTTTTGGATATTGATGTTTCTAAACCAAAATATTCAGAAGATGCATTGAAGATATATTTTTATAAAGGTGAATTATAAAAAATAGTAAATTATCATTCGTTTTTGATTAAAATAACTAATTTTTTTAAGATTAGTTATTTTTTTTAGGGGAATTTGCCTTATAAAGAGAGAATATAACTATTGAAGGAGGTTTTTATGAATAAAAAATATTTAATAATATTCTTGTTATTTTTTATTACTTTACTTTTGACAGGTTATATTTATTGTGACTATAAAGAAAAACAAATAACAAAAAATAATGATAATGTTACTAAAGAAGAAACAAAAAAAGAAAATGATATTAGTGAAGAAAAAGATGAGGATTTTGCAGCTGAAAAAGTAGTTTTGAAAGGAGAAGAAAATGTTAAAAAGGTTGTAAAAAAAGTAACAGAAGAAATAAAAGAGGAAAAGAAAGAAGAACAAGCAGAAAAGGTAGAAACTAAAGAAAGTTATATAGTTACTTTTGATTCAAATGGTGGTGAAATAAAAGAAAAGAGTAAACTAGTAACATACAATGAATATTATGGTAACCTTAATGATGCTAAAAAAGAAGGTTATACATTTATAGGTTGGTATAATAAAAAAGGTAAAAAAATAAATGAAAATAGTGTTGTTACAGAAAGAGGTAATCATACATTATATGCAAAATATAAAATAAATAGTTATATAATAAAATTTGATTATAATTATTTAGAAAATAATTTGTATAAAAACTTATTAGATAAAAAGTCATATAATTTAGATTATGAAATTATAAATGTTGATGAAATATTTAATAATGAGAACGTATTTAAATTTAATTTAAGTGAAAATGTTATAAAGTATAAAGAAAATATAAAATTAGAAAAAGATAAAATATATACTTTTAGTGTATATTTAAAGTCTGATATTGAAAAAGAATTTATGATAGGATTTAATGGTGAAGAAGAAAAGATAAAAGTAAATGAAAACTTTAATAGATTTACAAAAACTTTTAAAGCAGAAGATAAAAATTATGATGAATTTTTATTTAAAATAGAAGGAGACATTTCAAAAGATAGT
>OLPW01002906.1_pt1 | contig 14386 bp, 7 predicted proteins | sample 1672161 | NCBI WGS metagenome assembly OLPW01 (sample SAMEA3136654, study PRJEB25190) | human gut metagenome
TCACTTTCCCATGTAAAATAGGCAGCATCGCTGTTATTCGCGGCTTCTGTGTCGGTCTGTATCCGGCGGGCGGGCATGGCGGGCAGCGCGATTTCGGAAGACGAGGTGTCTCCCAGTACAGCTTTGAGATCGCGGATGAGCTGCCGCGTAAAGACGGTCTTGCCGCTCATGTTCAGATGGAAATTTGTGTCATAAAACCACCCGGCGTCCATCACGCAGGCATGCGGATCACCTGCCAGAGGTGCAGTCAGCTGCGACTGCAGATAGTCGGCATACGTGTCAATATCTTCCGCATTCGCTACGGCAAGCACATACATCGGCGGGAAATGATACAAAACAGCTGCCCCGACAGACTCGGCCTGTGCAGTGTAGGCGTTGAGCGCATCACGGAAGTCGGTGTCCAGCATCGAGGGATCAAAGCGTATCGGCATTGTCGTGTCATAACCATCCGGCAAAATATTGGCGCTGCAGAGCGGATTTACCACATCACCCACCGCATTGAAGGAGCCGCGGCAATAGACGCCGTCCGGGGAAGGCGCACCGGTGAGAAAATAGCGGAACTTCGCACCTGCAAAGCGCGGAAACGCCCCCAACAAAGGCCCAAAATCCCGCGCGTGCAGGCAGGCAAGTGCCGAAAAGTCTCCGTCAACAGCCTGCCAAAAAGCATCCGCGCCGACGGTATCGGAAAGCGCCTGACCCTGCTGCTCCGGCATGATGACGACAAGATCGCCGGGGCGCAGTTCCTTTATGGACAAATCCAGCATGACCCGTGTGCCGAGTGCTGCGTATAGGCCAAAATTAACGGGCTGATAGTCAGGCAGCTCCCGGGCCAGCAGAGCGCTGTCAACGCCGAAAGCGGCTGCACTGCCGCCCACAAGAATAAGACGCGGTTTATCGCTTTCCGCGGTCAGCAGGGCACGCTTGGCGGGCAGTTCCCCCACAAACGTATTGCTGTACTGCGCGGGCAGGGCAAAGCCCCACACCGTCAGGAGCAACGGTATGGCGATAAAAACGCAGAGCATACTTGTAAACAGTTTTTTCATGGCAGGGTCAGAATTGGAAGTAGATAAAGGCATTGGTCGTGCCCGTGTGCAGTGTGGAAAACCACGCGGCGACCACAGTCAATGCCAAAAGACAGAAGGCCAATACACTGCGCGGGGACGGTGCTGCGGACGACGTTTCGGGCAGCAGATGCAGGCAGAGCGCCCCCAAAACAAGCTCTGCCACCGGCTGTATACCGATGCTCAGCAGCGTTGTGTGCAGTGTGCTTAGCGACCAGTCGACAGGCAGGCGGGACAGCAGCAGAAGGGCATCCGAGACAGAAGCTGCCCGGAAAAAGACCCAAGCGATGCAGACCAGAGAAAATGTATAGGCGTGGCGTAGGCACATGGCGGTCCGGGTGCGGGCCTTGTGCTTTCCGCCGCAGGGGGTCAGGGCCTTTTCCAAAAGCAGCAGCGCACCATGCACACCGCCCCACACCACGAAATGGTATGCTGCGCCATGCCAGAGGCCGCTTAACAGAAATACGACCATGGTATTTACGGCCAGCCGTACCGTGCCGCGGCGCGAGCCGCCGAGCGGGATATAGACGTAGTCCGTAAACCACCGCGTCAGGCTGATGTGCCAGCGGCGCCAGAAATCACGCAGGGAGTCTGCGCGATAGGGGTGGTCGAAATTGCGGCTCAATCGCACACCCAGCAAGGCAGCGGCTCCGACGGCAATGTCGGAATAGCCGGAAAAGTCCCAGTAGATCTGCCCGGCAAAAAGCAGTGTTGCCAACAGAACAGCCGGGCCGGAGGCGTCAGCCGGGGAGGCGTAGACGGAATCCACAAATACGGCAGCGGTGTCTGCCAGCAGCAGCTTCTTTGCAAAGCCGCGCACCATCCAAAGCCAGCCGCTGCTGTCCATACGGCGCTCCTGCGCGTGCAGCTGAGGCAGAAGCGCCGTGCTGCGTTCAATCGGCCCCGCTACCAGCTGCGGGAAAAAGCTGACGAATAAGGCGTAATACCCCGGATGCCTCTCCGGCATGAGCCGCCCACGGTAAATATCAATGACATAGCTGAGGGTCTGAAATGTGTAAAACGAGATGCCCGCGGGCAGCAGAAGCGGCACATCTGTGCGGAAAATCCCGGCATATTTGAAGAGGCACAGACACCCGATGCACAAAACTGCCGCACAGGTCAGCCAGAGCTTTTTGGCCGTCTGTGTTTTGCTTTTTGCGATGCCCAGTGCCGCTGCATAGGTTCCCAGCGTGATACCCGCCAGCAGCGGAAGCGCCTGCGGGCTGCCCACAGCGTAAAATCCGAGGCTGGCGGCCAGCAGCAATACCCAGCGCCGGCTCGGCGGCAGCATCCAATGCAGGGCCAGTACGATAGGAAAAAGCAGCACAAAAGCGGGTGCGGTGAAATTCATAAGCGCCCTCCTATCGGCCACATGGCGGCGGCGCAGGGAATCAACAGGCAGAGCAGCATTGTGCGGGTGGACACATCCAGTACCAGCGCTGCCAAAACCACCGCAGCACCCGAAACCATGCCGAGCGCTGCGGATGGGCCGCCAGTGCCAGCACAGTGGTCAGTGCAGCCAGAGCGCAGACAAGAATCATGGCGCAATCCCCTCCCCTTGCAGTTGTTTTGTCAGTGCATCGATGACCTGTGCCGTGCGCATAGTCACCCCGTTTGTGGACAGATGGTTGTCGGTGCCGTAGAAATACCGCCCGGGCATCAGGGAATCCTGCAGCGGCGTCAAGAACACAACATCGAGATTTTCTCGCAAATACGCATCCAGCGCGGCCACAGCCTCCGGCGTGGAATCCGCCGAAACGGCGCGGCTGTTGCGCGGGCTGTACGTCAGGTACACCCGCACGCCGTCTGCCGCAAAGCGGTCAAACTCGGCGTTGGCGGGGGCTATATACGTGTCATACGGGAAGGACGCCGTTGTGTAATCCACAGGCAGTCCGTAAATCGGCGTGTCATCGGCGGCATCGGGACGGTACAGAACATAGTCACCGTACTCGTTGTAGCTCGGCGTGTCAACGGCATTTCCGTCCTCGTCCAAATCGGACGGCGAGACGGCATAGCTGCGCGCCGTCATGTCTGCGCGGGTCTGCAAATAGGTGCCAAGTGCCGAAAAAACGCCGCTGTACCGTTGTAAATCGAGCTGTGCGACAATGTCGTAGTCAGCCTCGGCCATACAGAAGAAGGCGTCGTCAAAGGCGTTTGTCGTGCAGAACTGGCGCTTGGCAGCGTCAAATTCGGGCGAGAGCAGCAGCAGGTCGCCGAGGTGCATCTGTGCGCGAATCAGCTCGAGCTGCGGCAGCGCATTGGTGTAGGCGAACACACCCATGTTCACGACCTCATAATGGGGCAGGGCAGCATCCAGCGCGGCGCTGTCATACCCGAACCGCGCCGAGGAACCGGAGAACAGCACAAGCTTCTGCGTATCGGCCAATGAGAGCAGGCGGTCGTACTTATCGGCGAACGTCGCGTAGTAGCTGCCGCTGTAGACGGGCGCAGTCGCGGCATTGATGTACAATGTTTGCAGGCTTGTGCAATCTTCAAATGCGTAATCGCTGATCTGCTGCAGGTTGTCAAACAGGGTCACGCTCTCCGCGGCGCTGCCGCTGAAGGCCCCGGGCTGCACGCGGCGCAGGGTATCGGGGAAGATGACTGTTTTACAGGGCGCATCGGCAAAAGCCCCCGCCGCAATTTCCACGACGGGTGCGCCGCCCAGCGTATCGGGGATGACAAGCACTTCTCCCCCGCCCTGCCAGCCCGTTATAGCTGCGGCGTCGTTTTCAACCGTGTAGGTGAACTCCGCGGCGTCGTTTTGAGCAGCCCACTGCGCGTAAAGCCGCGCGCCGGGCTCGGTCCGGCTGCCCAGCCCAACGGCCTGACCACTGCCGTCCGGGGCGGTGTTCCACCCCGTCAGCGTGTACCCGGGGCGGGTGAATAGCGCACCGTCGATGGCGGTGTTCAGCCGCAGATGGCTGGGGGTGACGGGCACAGTGACCCAGCCGCCGCCGCAGTTGTCATTATAATACAGCACAGTATCGCTCTTTTCCGCGGTCACTGCCACGGAAACGGAGTAGCGGACATCGGGCAGCGTCAGGATGTACGCCGCACCGGTGCGGGTAAGCGACGCACCGGGATAGTCTGCGCCCGTCAGCGTATAGCCGTCGGCCGGGGTCAGGGTGAAGGTCACACTCTGCCCCGGGGTAACGGCTGCGGTCTGGGTCTGCGCTGTAAACGCAGGCGAGGATTCCAAAACGATGCGGCACTGCACCGCAGGGGCTGCCGGGGCGGCGGTACAGCCTGCCAGCAGAACCAGCATGGCAAGAATAAGCATCAGGCGGCGCAGGTGGAACACATACTTTCAGAAAAAACTGTTTTTTACATCATAATACAAAATACCCCGGAGAGAAAGCCCCCCGGGGTGTGGATGAGGAAAAAGCTGTCACGATGAAGTGACGCGGGAATGGCGCAAACTTACTGCTCGTTCACATTGGTGAACGCGGCAATGATGTTCAGCACCACGGCAATCAGCAGCGCGGCCGTGCCGTAGATGGCGCTGGACAGGTCAGCCATCGTCTGGGCGTTGTTCGTAAAGGTCATGATCGAGGCGATGGTGTTGACGCGGGGGCTGATGAACTGTGCAGCAGCCACGACCAGCGTGATACCGGCAACTACGCTCATCGCATCGGCGGCAATGGTCAGCTTCTTGTCCAGCACGACGCGCAGCACCAGTGCAAGGATGGCGATGACGGCGCAGCCGATGACAACCGGGCTGGTGCCGATCTTGCGGAAGGAATCAGTCCCGGCGTTGACAATGCAGAAGCCAAGGCCGACAGCACCGGCAACGGCGGTCAGAAGCGACAGGATCAGACCTGCGCCCTTTTTATTCGTAGAACTCATGGTTTGCACTCCTTTACTGCTTCTTGGATTTGCGGTCATTCAGCACATACATGGCGGCGGCCAGTACGGTCAGGGCGGCAAAGACGACCTGCACGGCAACGAGGGCGTTGTCATACCAGGTGCGCACGCTGACAAGGCGGGTGCTGCTGGTCATGCCGTCCATAGCGTTGGAGTTGGCCAGTGCGTAGTTCTGGTACTTCATAGCCTGCTTCAGGGCGGTCATCATGGTGGTATCCTGACTTACGGCCTCTACGGTCCAGTAGGGATACTTCTCGCTGACAGCAGCCATCGTGTTGTCGCCGGTGTTGCAGCTCATGGTAACGCCGTTCAGCACAGCCTCTTTCAGCACAACATAGTTAGCGTTCTGGATGAAGTCCTCGGAAATCAAGCCTTGGAAGCCCCACTCGTTGCGCAGGATGTTCTTCATCAGACCGGTGTGGGCGTTGTCCTGCGTGATGCCAACGCGGTTGTAAGCGGTCATAACGCCGAGAACATGAGCGTTCTCCACAATGCCCTGCGTGCCGCGCAGCTCGTTCTCACGGGCCTGCTGCTCAGTCATAAAGACGGAAATGCCGGTACGGTTGATTTCGGTATCGTTGAAGGCGAGGTGCTTGGGTGCGATGATAACGCCGTATTCCATAGCAGCGGCGGCGTAGGCAGTGCCCTGACCGGCGGTCAGAACAGCGTCCTCGGAGTAGTACTCGTGGTTACGGGCGTTGTAGGGCAGGCGATGCAGGTTGGTGCCGATGCCCCAGAAGATAGCGGTGTTGGCCCACAGGCTGTAGTTGCCGATCACGCGGCCATAATCAGCGGCGAGGTCCTTGTTGAAGGTCTGGGCGATGACAGTCTCATTGACCATGGTGCCCATCTTGTAAGTCAGGTTGGGGTCGTTGGCATCGACCACGCAGGGATCACCGGTGGAAGCATCGGTGTTGGCATACTGGCCCAGAGGATAGGAGTTGAAGCCGTTGGGGCCATCGTTCTGGATGGCTTCGGGGCTCATGATGGATTCGATAACCTTGGTGGAGGTACCGCCGAAGCCTGTGCGGATCATGCACTCTTCCAGCGTGATCTCATCCATCAGCATATCCCAGCGCTCATCGTTGATATCGGAAACGCCCTTCAGGTCAGCCAGCGTCAGACCGTTGTCAGCGCCGAAAGTGACGGTGGACGGATCGCCGTTTGCGTTGATCTCATAGATGTCATTGTCCAGAATATCGAGCATCTCATCGGTGGCGGTCAGATCCTTATAGGTCTTGGGGAAAGTGCCTTCCCAGTCGGCACGGGTCAGATAGGTAGCAGTGCCGGGCAGCCAGTAGTTGACATCCATGTCAGCCAGCTGGTTCTCCACAGCGGTGCCATTCTTGGTCGTTGCGAAAGTGGTGGTGTCCTGAGAGCCCAGATTCCAGCTCTTGGCCTTGTCTGCGTCACCGCCGACATCCTGACCCTCGGCAGCCAAAACGTTCTGCACAGCCTCGTGTGCACCGTTGCCGATGGTGAAGTAGTAGTCACCGGCATCGAGAATGTAGCAGCCCTTGGTACCGGCCGCGTTGTCAGCGGTGGAATCCCAGCTGGCCATATTCTGCATGTCAGCGGTGATGGTCACGGTCTCGGAGGCACCGGGCGCAAGCTCGGCGGTCTTGCCGTAGTCCAGCAGCTGGATGGCAGCCTTCTCAACACCGTGCTCCTTGTCATAATCGGTGTAGGGCAGGCTGACATAGAGCTGCACAACATCCTTACCGGCGACGCTGCCGGTGTTCTTGACGGTCACGTTCGCGGTGACGGTTTCGTTTTCAAGGTCAACATTCAGGTTATCGAGGGTCTGCTCAAACGTGGTGTAGGACAGACCGTAACCGAACGGGTAAGTAACCTCGTCGTCGTAGTTCCATGCGCTGCCGGTGGAGGAACCGACGGTGGAGGCAGCATTGCCCTGCCCCATGACGGTGTCAAAATAGCGGGTCTCGTAGTATTTGTAGCCGATGTAGATGTTCTCGGCCTCGACAACGGCATCGTTCATGCTGATGTCGGGGTTGGCATTGGTCCACTGCAGGTCGCCGAAGTTCTGTGCAGCGGGAGAGTTTGCGTTCTTGACCGCATAGGTATCGGTCAGATGGCCGGATGGGCTGACCGCACCGGAGAGAATGTCGGCCACACCGTAGAAGCCGTAGCCGCCCGGCAGGCCGACCTGCAGGATAGCGTCAACACCGACGTTGTCCTCAATCTCCTGCACCTCCATGGCGCTGGCATTATTCAACAGAACGATGACCTTGCCGCCGTTGGCCGCCTTGGCAGTGACGGCGGCATTGATGAGGTCGCGCTCGTCGTCGGACAGGCCTAAGGGGTCAGTCTGGTTCAGGTTTTGGGTCGGGTCTACACCGGCCGTGCCGGGCTGGTAGGTGCCGTTCTCAGAGGCAGAGCGGGCAATCGTGACGATCATCACGTTGTTGTCGTTCATGCTGTCTTTCCAAGTGGCGTTCTGGCCGTCCAGCGCAGCCTGGCTCGGCTCCTTGCTGGAGAAAACGCCGGTCGTGGAGGGAGCCGTGATGTGGTTGTACTCAATCGTACCGCCCCAGCTCTGGACTTCGGACTTGAAGGTAGGCTGCAGGGCCTCGTACATATCGGCCACAGTCTGGTTCATGCTGAAGCCTTTCGCCTTGAATGCCTGCACCATATCCACGGTGTCAGCATCGGTGCCGGTGTTCTCCACAAGGCTGGAACCCATATCGCCGCCCTGTACGGGATAGTAGCTTGAGAAGCCAAGCAGTGTGATTTTCTGGGTCTCATCCTTGGTCAAGGGCAGTGCGCCGTTGTTCTTCAGCAGGACGCTGCCCTCTTCGCTCATCCGCTCACCCACGTCCTGAATGCCGTGCAGCAGCTCGGTAGTGGAGGTGTAGTCGGATTTGAAAGTATACAGGTCAGTGCCGTCGGAGCTCTCGGTCACGAGCTTGGTGCTCTTGGTGCCCAGGAACTTGTCAATGTCAGTGCGGAATCCGTCCACGACGGTTGAGGCGCAGACACTGAGCGCCAGCAGCGACGCCGTGGCTGTGGTCACGCCGCGCCAGACGCGGCGGCCGGATTTTTTCTTACTCATGTTTTTCCTCCTTGTGTATCCTTGTGTATATCGTAATCGCGTGTAGGGCGCGTTACTTCTTGCTGCGTTCCTTGATAGCCTTCTGCTCCTCGGGCAGGTTTTTCTCAACCGTCCAGAACAGGATCAGGATGACGGCGCCGATGATATAGCAGACGGTCTCGACCCAGATATAGCTGACGGAGATCGCGGTCTGCACACTGGCAGTCTGGGCGGCGGTGCCCAGAGCGACGTCGGCGGCTTGGTTATAGCCGCTGCCGTTCAGCATGGCGCTGAAAATGGAGTTGCAGATTGGCGTGGCGGCGACCATAAGGGAGCTGTAGATGCTCATGGTCAGACCGTCGGTGCGGATGCCGGTGCCGTACTCAATGTGGTCGATAACGTCGGCAATCATGGCCAGAATCAGATAGCAGGCCGGAGAAGAGCCCAGACACTTGAGGGCCACGCCGATGGCGACCGGCACGATATTGCCGCCGCCCAGACCTGCGATGATGCCGCCCGCGGCACCCAGCAGCATGAAGCCGCCGCAGACCAGACGCTTACCGAACTTGTTGGCCAGGGGTACCACAAAGACCGCAGCCACGGCCATCGGGATAGCGCCCATGATGCTGAGCAGGCCCTGGGAGGCGCCCCATGCGTCCGCTGTGCCGAAGAAAGTGTTGTCCAGAACCCATTTGCAGAAGTAGCTCATGGAGCCGTTTTTCATCGCGCCGCTCCACTGGAACAGCATATAGAACGCCATGACGATCCACCACATGCGGTCACCGGTAACGGCCTTGAGCTGCTCGCCCAGCGTGGCGGACTTGGCAGGGGTCTCGGTGTCGGCGCGGCCTTCCTCGGTGACGCGCTCACGGGTGAAGAGGAACTGCAGGTAGATGGTCAGTGCGCTGAAGATGGCGACGGCCAGCATGGTGAGGAACCACAGGTGCTGGTCCTCCTTCAGCGCGAAGGAAACGAGCATCGGGAATACCATCGAGCCGCAGCCCATAACGCCCAGACCCGCCACGTTGGTGAAGGAAGCCAGCGCACCGCGCTGCTTGCTGTCACGGGTGGAAACGGGGATCATGGTGGAGTTGGCGGTGTTGTAGATGGGGTAAGCGACCGCGTAGTACAGGTTGTACGCGATGGCGATCCAGACCATCTTGGCCATGCCCTCAAACGGCACGATAAACATCAGCACACTGGCGACGGAAAGGGTCAGCGCGGAGAGCAGGATCCACGGGCGTGCCTTGCCGGCCAGAGCCTTGGTGTGCTCAATCAGCTGACCGACGATGAGGTTGGACGCCACGATGAGCACCGTGGAGACCAGCTGCAAGGTCGTCAAAAAGCCAAGATCAAGCTTGAGGACATCGGTGAAGTAGTTCTGCAGGATGCTGGTGAAGATGCCCGAGGAAAGCAGTGCGCCGAAGGGGCCGATAAAATAGCCCAGCAGCATTTCCGGCATCTTGACGTCGTCGCTGGTGATACGGGACTTCGTCAGCGGCGAGGACCAGAAGTTGGATTTCGAGGTTGACATGATAGAGAGTCACTCCTTCTTTGTGTATATAAGCAATTTGTTTACGCTGTGCCTTTACGCCTTTGCCGTAACGGTATATTCCCCGCTGCCAAGCACCTTCTCTTCCCCGCTCGGCAGCACGACGGTGCATTCGGTGCCGACGGGCACCGCCACGGTCATCGTCATCTCGCCGTCCGCAATCTTCCATGCGGCCTTGATCACGCCGTAGGGCGTGCCCACCGTGCCTTCAGCCTCGGTGATGCCGCCGCCGACCACCGGCGCAAACTTGAACTTGCGGTACCCGGCCTCGGTGGGCTCCACACCCAGCACGCGGCGGTAGAGGAACGCGCCCACCGCGCCGCTGGCGTAGTGGTTGTACGAGATCATCATGTCGGTGCCGTCGTCTCCGATTGGGCACTCCCCGTTCTCGTCCAGACCGTCCCAACGCTCCCAAACCGTGGTTGCGCCCACGCGGACCTCATACAGCCAGCTGGGACACTGTGTGTTCAGCAGCATCTTGTAGGCAGTGTCGGCGTGACCGTTGTCGGCCAACGCAAACAGGATGTACGGCGTGCCCGGGAAGCCTGTGCCGATCTTGTAGTCGTTCTTCTCAACCAGCTTGACCAGATTCTCGGCAGCCTTCGCCTTGACGTTTTCAGGGAACATATTCAAGTACAGAGGCAGCACATAGGCGGTCTGGAATTCTTCCTTCGTCTTGCCGTTGCCGTCGGTCAGCACACTGCAATAGGCATCGGCCACCTTGCGGCTCAGCTCCTTGTACTTGGCGGCGTCCTCGGTCTTGCCAAGGATGCGTGCAATTTTCGCCAGTGTACCGCTGGTGTTGCACAGGGACGCCGTGGCGGTGTACTTGCTGCGGGCCTGCCACTGACTCATCTTCGGCACATCGGGGGCGACCCAGTCGCCAAAATGCAGCACCGACGGCGTGTGCCAGATGTAACGGTGCTTGCCGATGCCGAACCCGGCCCAGAAGCAGCACGCCTTGACGTACTTTTGCATGGTGGGGTACATCATACGCAGCACATCCAGGCTGCCCGTGGCCTCGTATAGAGCCCATGGCACCAGCACGCAGGCGTCGCCCCACCAGTCCACGGCCATCTCGGGCATTGTGGCGGGGAAACCGTAGCCCTGCACAGGCACGGTGTTGGGGATGCCGCCGGTGGGCAGCTGCTCGGCCTTGACGTCGCGCAGCCACTTCTCCAAAAAGCGGCTCAGTTCAAAGTTGTACAGCGCGGTGGGCGAGAACACGGCAATGTCTCCGGTCCAGCCCATGCGCTCGTCGCGCTGGGGACAGTCCGTCGGTATATCAACGAAATTCGACTTGGCGCCCCATGTAATGTTGGACTGCAGTTTGTTCAGCATCTCATCGGAGCAGCGGAAGGAACCGCTGTGCTCCACATCGGAGTAGAGCGCCACGGCTTCGATTTCCAGATCCTTCGCGTCGACACCCTTGACCCCCGCATAGCGGAAGCCCATGTAGCTGAACCGCGGGCTGTAGGTCTGCTCGCCGTCGCGGCAGGTGTAGGTCGCCGTGGCCTTGGCCGTGCGCAGGAAGGTCGTATTTAAGCTGCCGTCGGGGTTCAGGATCTCGGCGTGGCGCACGGTCACGACCTGCCCGGCCTTGCCGTTGAATTTGATGCGGACAACACCCGCAAGGTTCTGGCCGAAGTCGTAAATCGTCTCGCCGTCGGGGGCGGTCATCACGGCCACGGGCTTGCGCACCTCGTGGGCCTTGACCGGGGCACCGTAGTCCGCCGTGATGGCGGGGGTGACTTTCAGCGTCTCGGGCGCGGCGTTGTGCCAATCGCTGATTTCCTGCGTGGCATCGTAGGTCTCGCCGTCATACAGATCTGCCATCCGCACGGGGCCGCTCTCGCTGACCTGCCATGTAGCGTCGGTGCCGATGGTCTCCGTCGTGCCGTCCGTGTACTCGATGCGCAGCTCGGCCAGCAGAGCCTGACGGTCGGCAGTCACGCGGTTTTTGCGGGTAAACACAAAGCTGCCCACCGCCCAGCCGCCTGCAACCGTGAAGGTCAGCGTGTCGACGCCTGTCAAAAGTGCCGTTACATCGTAGGTCTGATACTGCAAATAGGACTTGTAGCTCGTGAAGCCGGGGGCGAAGTATTGCTCGCCCAGCTTTTGGCCGTTCAGCTCGGCCTCGTAGATGCCCATGGCTGTGGCGTAGAGGCGCGCGCGGGCAATGGGTTTGTTCGTTGTGATTTCCTTGCGGAAAACCATCGGCACGGGGCTGACCTTTGCCTCGGTGAAGTGGTAGCTCGGGTCGCTGATCCACCGGCCCTTCCAGGGCGTCTCCATGCGGCCTGTCTCAAAGGCAGTGGTGGCGATGGCGGTCTCGCCTGCGTCGTCGGTGGCGTTCAGGCGCACGCTGTAGGTGGTGAACGGCAGCAGCGCAGGGCCGACGTAGGCAGCGCTCTGGCCGCTGGTCACATGGGCGGACCAGTCGCCGACGGTCAACTCGGCGTCGGCCAACTGTGCACCCTGGCGGTCACTGCTCAGGGAAAACCCGATGCGGGGTGTGGAGCAGTCGGTCACGCAGCCGGCGGCCAGATGCTCCACCGTCAGGCGTGTGATTTCAAACATGTGTTCTCCTCCTTCGTCGGACGGGCAGCCCGTCCGGAGATTCTTTTTTTCTGTAAGCCTACCATACCACAAGAATCATGCGGCGGCGCATCATTTGCACGAAATGCGCTCTTTTTCGCACAAACGGTTTTTGGTTTCGTCGGATTTCACAAGGTTTTGCGCTTGCATTTTGTACACATTGCCAAGCACAGCATCCAAACATAGACTTTTTCCGCACAAACAACGCCCCCTGCACGGCGTTTGCCGATACAGGGGGCGTAAAACTTCATTTTTTATTCTTGCTGCGGCTGCCCAAGCGGAATCAGCACGCGCAGCTCAAACCAACCCTCGCGGGTCGTAATTGTCGCGGTACCGCCGTATTTTGCGGCAGCGTTTTGTATGCTTTTTACACCGAAGCCATGGTACAAGACATCCTTTTTCGTCGTGACGGGCAGGCCCTTCTCAAATTTCAGCTCACCGTCAAAGCAGTTTTCAATGCGGATGGCCGCAAAGCCTTTTTGCCTCGCCACGCTCAGGTGGATGAGCCTGCGCTGCGGGTCTGTGATTTTGTCGGTGCTCTCGATTGCGTTGTCCAGCGCATTGCCGAACAGGTTGCTAATGTCCATCACATCCATAAAGTCCAGCGCTGTGCCGTCAGCCACGCAGGTCAATTGAATGTTTTTGGTGCGGCAGGTCAGACTTTTGCCTGTCAGCACCGTGTCCAGCACCTTATTGCCGGTGTCGTTCTGCGCCTCGTAGGCTTTGATTTCCTGCTCCATATTGTCCAGCACGGCATTGCGTTTCTCGCCGCTCTCGGCGCGAAGCACCGCGATTTGGTGCTTCAAGTCATGATATTTTTGGTTGATGAGGTCAATGCTCTCCTGCCGGATCTTGTAGTTTTCATACTGGATGTGCAGCATGTTCCGCAAGGCATCCGCCTCGCGCTGTGTCAATAAATCGCGCAGCTGCGATTGATATGCAAACAGCAGTGCCACGCCGCCGAAGTAGACAACCGTGCGCATTGTGTAAATTTCCATCGTGCCGCGGGCCGAAAACGGCGTGTTCAGCTGCGTATAGCTGATGCTGGACAAAATGTAGATGGCCGCCGCCATGACCGCCGCGATACAGGTCGTGCGGGGCCGAATGTCAAACTGAATGCTGCCCGTGCTGCCGCCATCCTCCAGAAGCCACATCAGGCCGAAGATGATGCCGAACCCCGCCGCAATAAAGAGCACCAACGCAGGCAGACTTTGCAATGCTGCGATGTAACGCGCAAAATATACATACATCTGCCATGTCAGCGCCCCGGCAAAACCCGCCAGAATAAACGCCCGCGTGCAGAAATACCCCACCTGCCAGCGGTCTGCACGGGTGGCCGCCGCCATAAAAAGCAGCATAAGTGCGACAGAAACCGCGTACAGCACATTGAACCGCCAGCCGTCAAAGCCGTCGGTGGCCACAAGGTAGAGTGCCAATGCCGCCAATGCACCACCGTACAGCGCCGCACGCTTGACCCCGCCGTAGCGCGGAGGCAGAAACCGCAGGTACAAAAGGCAGGCCAGCCAGTCTGCCAGCGCCGTGACAAGGCGCGGAATATCCATCTCATAATAAGGAATTTTCAGCGGCATATCGTCACCCTGCCCCGTTGATATAATCGTTCAGTGCATCCAGAAACGCTTTGCGCCGCGCTCGGGCCAGCGGCACACGGTCTCCGTGGACGACGGCATCCTCACCGTCCATTCGGTCAACGTGTTCCAGATTCACAAGGCAGCCTTTGTTTACGCGGAAATAACTGTCCTGCGCCAATTTTTCCTCGGTCTCCGTCATGGAGCCCGGGGCGGTCACCTCCCCTTCCGCCGTGTGAAAGACCAAGTCATGCCCGCAGTTCTCGATCCAATAAATGGCCGAGGTGTCCAGCTTATGTGCCGTGCCGTGGGCGTTGATCTGCAAAAAGTGCCGTGCGCGGCGCGTCACGCGCTCCACGGCGCGGCCAAGTCTCTGCGAAAACGCATAGTAGCTGACCGGCTTCAGCACATAGTCCAGCGCATCGACGGCATAGCCCTTGATGGCATACTGCGGCGAATTTGTGAGATAATGATAACCTCGGTGTCGACCTTGCGGATCTCCTCGGCAGCCATCATGCCGTCCATAAACTTCATCTCGATGTCCATCAGGATGATGTCATAGACAGCCTTATAGCCAAGTGCGATCTCGTCGCCGTCGGAAAATTCTGTCACGGTAAATTTTTCGCCCGACGCCGCGCTGTATTTGTCAATATATTCGCGCAGCTGGCTG
>OLPW01002908.1_pt1 | contig 14371 bp, 14 predicted proteins | sample 1672161 | NCBI WGS metagenome assembly OLPW01 (sample SAMEA3136654, study PRJEB25190) | human gut metagenome
ATAGGTCGATATGTTTCGGAAAGATTACTATTGTCTCATCGCAGGGCTCAGGGAGTATTCGCTCGATGCAGAGAAGAAGGGTTTCGATGCCCCGGCCATCATCGCGGAGATAAAGGAGGAGCTCTCTGCACGTGACCGCAGAACGGTGGAGCTGTTCTATACGTATTACGATATAGAGAATATCGTCAGCCTCCGGGCCGGTAGGGAGCACTTCTCGGCGTTGGGCAATCTTTCGCGCGAGGAGCTGCAGGAGGAGCTCGTCTCCCCGTCGCGGCTTCCCCTTTTCCTCGGCCGGGTGATAACCGCTTTCAATGCGGCCGACAAGGAGGGGGAAGGTACGGACGTCAGCGAGGAGGTGGATATGGAGAAGTCTCTCGAACGGAATCTGTTCGCTGCCTATTATGCCGCGTGCGCCCGGTCGTCGTCGAAGTTCATGAGGAGGTGGGCGGAGTTCGACCGGACACTGCGTAACATAGCGGCCGCATTCGCCGCACGGCGTCGCGGGATTCCCGTGGCGGAGGTCATCGTGGGTACGGGCGATATAGAGAGTGCGCTCGCACGCAGCTCCGCAGCCGATTTCGGAATCAAGGGAGAAGTCGCTTATGTGGACCGCGTGATGCTTGCCGTGGCCGACGACAGCAATCTGGTGGAGAAGGAGAACCGGATGGATGCCATCCGTTGGGAAATGGCCGACGAACTCACCCTGACGAACTATTTCGATTTGGATTTCATCCTCGGCTATCTGGTCAAGGTGAATATCATCCACCGGTGGGCGGCGCTCGACCCGCAGCGCGGACGGGAGATGCTCGGCAGACTCGTGGAGGGTCTGACGGCGTCCGGAACGCTGCCCGACATGTAAACCGACAAAAACAAAGAGACAGATATGAAAACGAAAGGTAAAGTAACCGGCATCATTTCCAACATCGTTATCGTGAAGACGGAGGGGCCGGTGGCACAGAACGAGATAGCCACCGTGAAGCTCGGCGAGGTGAGAATGATGGCCGAAGTCATCAAGGTCGTCGGCGACGATGCCTATATACAGGTGTTCGACAGTACCCGCGGCCTGCGGATGGGGGCCGAGGTGGAGTTCGAGGGGCACATGCTCGAAGCCACGCTCGGACCGGGCATCCTCTCGAAGAATTACGACGGTCTGCAGAACGACCTGGCCGATATGGACGGTCTGTTCATCCGGCGCGGGCAGCGTACCTCGCCGCTGAACGAGGAGACACTCTGGGAGTTCCGTCCGCTGGCCAAACCGGGCGACCGGGTAGAGGCAGGCGACTGGCTCGGCGAGGTGAAGGAGCAGTGGATAATGCACAAGATAATGGTGCCTTTCGCGTTCGAGGGTAGCTATACCGTCCGCAGCGTGGCCGGAGCAGGAGAGTATAATATCAACCATACTGTGGCCGTGCTCGAAGATGCGCAGGGCGGGGAACATCCGGTGACGATGGTGCAGAAGTGGCCGGTGAAGCGTCCCATCAAGGCGTATATATCCAAGCCGCGTCCTTCGCGCATACTCGAAACCGGTGTCCGGCCGATAGATACTTTCAATCCGATAGCCGACGGCGGTACGGGATTCATTCCCGGGCCTTTCGGTGCGGGCAAGACGGTGTTGCAGCACGCTATCGCCAAGCAGGCCGAGGCCGACATCATCATCATGATTGCCTGTGGGGAGCGCGCCAACGAGGTGGTGGAAATCTTCGCGGAGTTCCCCCATCTGGACGACCCCCATACGGGACACAAGCTGATGGAGCGGACGACTATCATCTGCAACACCTCCAACATGCCCGTCGCCTCGCGCGAGGCGTCCGTCTATACGGGAATGACCATCGGGGAGTATTACCGGGCCATGGGGCTGAAGGTGCTGATTCTCGCCGACTCCACCTCGCGCTGGGCGCAGGCGCTGCGCGAGATGAGCAACCGTCTGGAAGAGCTGCCGGGACAGGACGCCTTTCCGATGGACCTCTCGGCCGTCATATCCAATTTTTACGCCCGTGCCGGACTGGTGCACCTGCGCAACGGTGCGACGGGTTCGGTGACTTTCCTCGGTACGGTGTCGCCGGCGGGCGGTAACCTGAAGGAGCCGGTGACGGAGGCCACCCAAAAGGCGGCCCGCTGTTTTTACGCCCTTTCGCAACAGCGTGCCGACAGCAAGCGCTATCCGGCCATCGACCCGCTGGACAGCTACTCCAAATACCTCGAATATCCGGAGATAATCGAATACCTCGATGAACGGGTGGAACCGGGATGGGTGGACCTCGTGAACAGAGGCAAGACCATCGTCCAGCGCGGCAAGGAGGCCTCCGAGCAGATTGACATTCTCGGCGACGACGGTGTGCCGGTGGAGTACCACGACCGCTTCTGGAAGAGCGAGCTGATAGATTTCGTGATATTGCAGCAGGATGCTTTCGATGCGGTGGATGCCAATACGCCGCTCGACAGACAGCGGTACATGTACAATCTCGTACTCGACATCTGCGACCGCAAATTCGGTTTCGACGATTTCCAGAGCTGCGTCGAGTTCTACAAATCGCTCATCAACCTTTTCAAACAGCTCAACTATTCCGAATGGGAGAGCGACAAGTTCGCCGAATACCGTGCGCGAATCGACGAGATGGTCGCCGCGAAGGAGTCAAACAAATAAATCCGTCACTGTCATGACAACGAAAGCATTTCAGAAAATATACACCAAGATAGACAACATTACCAAAGCCACCGTGACGGTCAGGGCGCAGGGCGTCGGCAATGACGAGCTGGCCACCGTCGGCGGCAAGCTGGCTCAGGTGGTGCGCATTTCGGGCGACGACATCACGCTGCAGGTATTTCAGGGAACGGAGGGTATCGCCACCGATGCGGAGGTGGTTTTCCACGGCGAGCCGCCGGTGCTGAAAGTGAGCGACGAACTGGCGGGCCGATTCTTCGATGCCTACGGAAATCCGCTCGACGGCGGCATGCCGGTGGAGGGCGAGGCACGGGAGATAGGCGGCCCGACGGTGAACCCCTTCAAACGTATCCAGCCCTCGGAACTCATCGCCACCGGTATCGCCGGTATCGACCTGAACAATACGATAGTTTCCGGGCAGAAGATACCTTTTTTCGCCGACCCCGACCAGCCCTACAACCAGGTGATGGCCGATGTGGCGCTGCGTGCGCAGGCCGATAAAATCATCCTCGGTGGTATGGGCATGACCAACGACGACTATCTCTATTTCAAGAATCTGTTCGAGAATGCCGGGGTGCTCGACCGCATCGTATGTTTCGTGAACACGACCGAGAACCCGCCTGTGGAACGGCTTCTGGTGCCCGATATGGCGCTCACTGCGGCCGAATATTTCGCCGTGGACAAGGGCGAAAAGGTACTCGTGCTGTTGACGGACATGACGCTGTATGCCGATGCGCTGGCCATCGTGTCGAACCGTATGGACCAGATACCCTCGAAGGACTCCATGCCGGGGTCGCTCTATTCCGACCTGGCGAAGATATACGAGAAGGCCGTGCAGCTTCCCAACGGCGGTTCGATAACCATCATTGCCGTGACCACCCTTTCGGGCGGCGACATTACCAATGCCGTGCCCGACAATACGGGGTATATCACCGAGGGACAGCTCTTCCTGCGTAAGGACAGCGATACAGGCAAGGTTATCGTAGACCCTTTCCGAAGCCTTTCACGTCTGAAACAGCTTGTGATAGGGAAGAAGACCCGCGAGGACCATCCGCAGGTGATGAATGCCGCGGTGCGGCTCTATTCCGATGCGGCCAACGCCAAGACCAAGCTGGAGAACGGCTTCGACCTCTCCGATTACGACGAACGGACGCTGAAGTTCGCCAAGGAGTATTCCGAAAAGCTGCTGGCCATCGACGTCAATATCGAAATTACCGAGATGCTCGATACGGCATGGCGGCTCTTCGCGAAATATTTTACCAAGAGCGAGGTCGCCATCAAGGAGGCGCTGACCGAGAAGTATTGGCCCCGGACAGCCTGAACGGAATATGGCGGGGCGCATGAATTGCTGGTTGTACGGTTTGTTGACGAGTGTCGTCATGCTGGTGCTTGTGCATGTGCCGATGCTGGTCGCAGGAGGATTTCCCGAAAAGGGGCAATGGATGCCTGCGATAGCGGTTTGGGTGGTGACGCTTGCGGCGGGAACGCTGATTTTCGGTATCCTCGAAAGGCGGAAGGAGCGTAACCGACAGGGTGGAGAAGAGAAACAGGCGCGAGACGGCCGTTAGGAACCGGTTACGGAATCGGATATATGAAAAGAAGCGGAGACAGTTGGTTGTACGGTTTGATGGTGAGTACGGCATATTGGGTACTCATTGTCGTGACGGTCATGTTGCTGTCCGAATACGATAGACACGACCTCGTGCTGCTCCTGCTGATAGGGGTGTTCGTTGCAGGGGGCGGTACCCTGCTTGTCGGCGGTATCGACCTCAGGGAGCGTCGGTATGCGGTACGGCCGGCGGAGACGGCGATGCCGCCGTGGAGATACGGTTTGTGGCAGGGTATCAAGCTGCTGGCGGTGGTCGTTCTTGTCAAAGGGGTGAATGGTACGCTTTGGGACGCTTCGGTGTGGATGTGGTGTGCCGCTGCGGTATGTCTGCTGGGCGGAAGTACGTTGCTGCTGGGCGCCGTGGAACGCTGGCGCCGTACGCAATGGGAAAAAGAGAAGAACTATGGCAATTAAATTTCAATATAACAAGACGTCGCTCGGCGAGATGCGCAAGAAGCTCCAGATGCGCCAGCGTGCCCTTCCGACCATTAAAAGCAAGGAGTCGGCGCTGCGGCTGGAGGTGAAGAAGGCGCGCGATGCGGCTGCCGATGCGCAGGAGCGCATGGAGGCGCTGCTCGGCCGGTATGAATACATGTCGGCGCTCTGGGGCGAATTCGACCCCGGTCTGCTGACGGTGAAGGGGGTGGATCTGCGCATGTCGAAGATAGCCGGCGTGAATGTGCCGGTTCTCGGCGCGGTCGATTTCGAGGAGAAGGATTACGACCTGTTCAGCAGTCCGGTGTGGTATGCCGACGGCATCGCCCTGCTCAAGGAGGTTGCGCAGGCGGGTATCGAGTCCGAGGTCTATATGCGCCGTATGGAGGTGCTCGACCATGCCCGCAAGAAGACCACCCAGAAGGTAAACCTGTACGAAAAGGTGCAGATACCGGGTTATGAAGCCGCCATTCTCAAGATAAGGCGCTTTCTGGAGGATGAGGAGAACCTCTCCAAGAGCGCACAGAAGATAGTGAAGAGCAAACACGAACAACAGGAACCGGAAGCCGTATGATAGTGAAGATGAGCAAATATACTTTTGTGCTCTATCATGAGAGGCAAAAGGAGTTTCTCGCGGCGCTGCAGGAGCTCGGTCTGGTCGATATAACGACCACGGGCTGGGAAGCGAACGGCGAGGAGCGGGCAATGCTGGCCGAACTCGAACAGCACCGTGCGGCGAAGAGCTGTTTCGCCGAACTCGCCAAAGAGGAGGGATTGGAGCCGGGCGAGCCTTTCAGCGACGGGGAGGAGGCTTTCAGGCAATACCTGCAGGCTTCGGCTGCCATCGAGGAGTTGAAGGGGCGGCTGGAGAAGGCACGCAGGGAGGCGGACGAGTTGGCCGTTTGGGGCGACTTTTCGCCGGAAGCGGTGAAAAAACTTGCGGAGGATGGAGTGGTGCTGCGCTTTTTCTCTGTTTATGACAGCGAATTTGCGGCTGTGCGGCGGGCGGCCGGCGATGCGATTATCGTGGAACCGGTAGCCGAACGGGAGGGACGCACTTATTTCGTGGTCGTCGCACCCGACGGCGGAGAGATTCCGTTCGATGCACAGGAACAGAAGGCACCGGAAACGACCGCTGCCGGAAAACGCCGGGAGATAGCGGCCATGGAGGCGCAGATGGATGAGCTGCAAGCGGTAATGGCCCGTGCGTATGCTTCGCGCGATGCCATCGAGGCACATGGCGAACGGCTCCGTGAACGGCTCGATTTCAGTCGTGCAGCGGCCGCCGCGAAGTGGAGAACCGGCTCGTTATCATGGAGGGCTGGGCCACGCAGGAGACTTCGGCACGGGTGGACGAGCTGTTGGAGGAATATCCGGATGTCGTCTATTTCAAGGAGAAGCCTACGCCGCAGGACGATACTCCCGTCGTTCTGAAAAACAACCGGTTCGTCAATCCGTTCGAGGTCATCGGACAGTTCTATGCGCTTCCGAAATACGGAACGATGGACCTGACCGCTTTTTTCGGACCTTTCTATATGATATTTTTCGGGTTCTGCCTCGGCGATGCCGGTTACGGACTGATTCTCGTGCTGGCTTCGTTCTTCCTGCGCAGGAAAAAGACGACTGCCATGAAACAGATAGCCAACCTGACGCTGCTTTGCGGTCTCGCTTCGGTGCTTTTCGGGTTTCTGGCCGGTTCGTTTTTCGGGGTACAGCTTGCCGGTGTGAAGATGTTCGCCGGCATACGCGAGAAGTTTTTCGATACGGACATGCTCTTTACGCTGTCGCTGGGGCTCGGTCTCGTGCAGATAATTTTCGCGCTGGTGCTCAACATCGTCAATGTGTCGCGCCGCTTCGGATTCAAATATTCGCTCGGAACGCTCGGATGGCTCATGATACTCGTCGGCGGGCTCGGCATGATGTTCCTGCCGGGAGTGGGAATCGTATTGCCTTCCCCGGTCTATTATATCGTGATGGGCGTCGGTGCGGTGCTGATGCTGTTTCTCCACAATCCGGAGAAGAACCCGCTGGTCAATTTCGGCAGCGGACTCTGGAATACCTACAACAACGTCACGGGCTTGCTGGGCGATGTGCTGAGTTATATCCGGCTCTTCGCACTCTGCCTGTCGGGCGGTACGCTCGCACTGGTCTTCAATGACCTCGCATTCGGTCTTACGGCCGACATGCCCGTGGTCGTGAGCCAGATAGTGGCCATCATCATCCTGCTCTTCGGGCACAGCATCAATCTCTTCATGTCAGCGCTCGGTGCTTTCGTACATCCGATGCGTCTGACCTTCGTGGAGTTCTACAAGAACGCCGGTTTTGAAAGTACGCAGCGTGAGTTCTCTCCGCTCAGAAAAGCAGAAAAATAATTGTAACGAAATAATTATCAAACTAAAAACAAAAACATTATGGAACCAATTTATGTTGCTTACATCGGCATAGCGCTCATGGTGGCCTTGTCGGGTATCGGAAGTTCTTTCGGCGTTTCCTATCCGGCGAACGCCGCCATCGGGGCGATGAAGAAGAACAAGGGGGCGTTCGGCAGTTACATGATACTTACCGCGCTTCCCGGTACGCAGGGTCTGTACGGTTTCGTCTGCTTCTTCCTCGTGAAAAACTACCTGACACCGGGTATCACCGTGTTGCAGGCCGCCGCCATCTTGGGTATGGGGCTGCTGGTCGGCCTGGTCTGCCTGCTGAGCTCCGTACGTCAGGGACAGATATGCGCCAACGGTATAGCGGCCATCGGTAACGGGCACAACGTGATGGGTAATACGCTTATCCTCGCCGCTTTCCCCGAACTCTACTCCATCCTTACGGTGGCAGCCGTCTTCCTGCTCCGCAGTCTGCTCGGTGCGATAGTCATGTAAGCTCCGGTATCGGCCGAATGACCGGGGCGGCGCATGTGCGCCGCCCCGGTTCGTTGTGGTACGGGCATCCGGGAATAGACTGGTTTCCGATGGCTGCCGGAGGGACTCCGGCAGCGGTTGTTGAAGCGGTACCGGTCGGCGTGATACTTATGCTGTCCGGAGACCGTTGCCTCCCGTGCGTGAAAAGAGCGGCAGTGCGGACGCGAGATTATTCCTGCCGTTCCATGTATCGATAGACGATGTCGGATGCCTCTGCGATTATCCGTTCGGTCTCCTGCAGACTCTCCTGCGAATCCTTGACGAATACCGCAATCGTGTAGTGCCGGCCGTCGGGCAACTGTACGAATCCGATGTCATTCGTTCCGATGAGGGCTCCGGTGCTGTTCCGGTCGCCGCTGCCGGTCTTGTGGCCGATAATCGCTCCCGTGGCGGCCAGCGGTTTCGGCAGCCGTTCCGGTCCCGTATTGCATCCCGTCATGGTTCGGATGATGAACTCCTGCAGGGAGGCGTCCCGGAACAGAGGGCGGGTAATCAGCATCTCCAGCAGCCGTGCCGCATCGAGCGGATGGCTCCAGTTTCGGTAACAGGCTGTCAGGTCGCGGTGCATCTCCTCTTCCGTCGCTTCGACGGCGAATCCCTCGATTCCCAGTGTACGGATATACCGGTCGGCGGCAGTCGGACCGCCGATGTATCTGAAAAGGAGGTCGCAGGCGTTGTTGTCGCTCAGTTGCAGCGTGTAGACGAGCAGCTCTCCGATACTCATCTCGATGCCGCCCTGCGGGTATGCATCCCGTAGCGGACTATAGGTGTCGGGCAGCAGGTCGCTTTCCCGAATCGGCAGGGGCGTGGAGAGCGGCAGGCCGTTCCGGTCGAGGAAGTCTGCCACCGCGAGTGCCTGGTGGAATTTGAAGACGCTCATCATGGGATACCGCCCGGCGTCGTTTACCGTGACGGTATCCGTTCCGTTCAGGATGACGGCGATGCCCGTCTCCGCCCGCTTCCTTTCGACGAGGGTGCGGAGTGCCTGTTCCAATTCGGTCCGGTCCCTCTCCTGTGCCGGCAGGGACAGGGAGAGGAAGAGCAGGAGGGAGAGGATGATGCCGGATGTCCGTTTCATTCGTACAGTCTTTCCTTATCTTTTTTACATGGTCAGTTTGAGTCCTGCGAAGAACATGCGGGGCAGCGCGGGGCCGTAGACGTAGCCTGCATCTTTCAGCGGCCCGAAGTCGAGGTCTTTCTGGTAGCTGTTGAAGATGTTTTTGACGCCCGCACTCAGTTCGAGGTTCACGCTCGTCGAGAGCCGGAAAGTGTAGGCGAGTTTGAGGCCCATGTCGAAAAAATCGGGCGTCAGCGTCTCCGCATCCTGCATGCTGTCGGTTTGGGCGTTGTAGAACGTGTGTTGGACGAGCATGGTGCCCGTATAGGTTCCGAACAGCGAAGCGCGGAACCGGGGGGCGATGTTCCAGGTGGAGGTGAAGTAACCGTAGCTGTCCGGGGTACGGAACATTTTGCGCTGTGCGGGCAGGTCGGAGTTTTCGGCCCACTCGAAGGGCCGGTCGTACAGGCTGCTCTGCAGGGTGTATCCCAATTGGAGCTCGAACAGATTGGGTATCCCTATCTTGCCCTCGAAATTGAATCCCTTGACGGTAGCTCCCGAAGCGTTGCGGCGCTCCATGATGAAGTTGCCGTCCGCATCCTCGCCTATCTGGACGAGGGTGAAGACGTCGTCTAGTTTGGTATAGAATCCTTCGATGAGCAGGTTGGTCTGTACCCGTCCGAAGTTGTGGTAGAGGTCGGCCGACAGGCTGAAACTGTTGGAATACTCCGGTTTCAGGCCCGGTGCGAGGACAATCAGTTTGAGGGCACCTCCCACGGCATCCACGTGCAGGTCTTCGTCGTAGGCCTGAGGTGCGCGGAAGCCGCTCGAATAGCTGGCACGCAGTCCTACCGATTCGGTAGGACTGTACCGGATATTGGCCCGCGGGCTGAATACCGCCTTGTCCATCAGGTTGTGTTTGTCGAGCCGTCCGCCGATGAGCAGGCTGAACTTCTCCGTGCGCCACTCGTTCTGGAGGAAGCCCCCGACGATGTGCGTCACCTGGTCCATCTCCCTGCCCAGACCGAGGTACCGGTCGGTGAGGTGGTTGTAGTTGTACTCCACACCTGCGGTCAGTTGGGCGGGCATGAAGAGCAGGCAGTCCATGTCGTAGGTGTACTGTCCGCCCGCGACGAACGTCCGGTCGTGGGTGGCTCCGTAGGAGTCGAGCTGCCTCTCTGTTCCGAAATAGGTCTGGCGGGCGATATTCTGGGCGGAGGTATAAAGGGCCCCTTTGTGGCGCGTGTCGGGCGAGAAGATGTCGAATCGCAGGCCTCCGCCGTCTATCGTATTGTTGAGCTGTTCGGCGATGACCGCCTCGTGCGGAGGCCGGTCGAACATCTCCTGGCCGTCCTCTCCGACCATTTCGCCTCCTCGTCTGAACTCGTGGATGTGGTGGTATTCGGCTGTGAGTTTGGAGCGGAGGCCGGTGCGGTAATAACCCCGGAAGCCTACCGTTTCCGACTTGATGCCGGGAACGTCCGAAAAGTTGTCGCCGTTATGGTCGTAAGGCGAGCGTTCCTTCACCATGCCGAAGATATACATGCCGGCTTTGTGGTCGTCGGAGACGAATGCGCCTCCGATGGAAGTGTTGATGTCGAGTTTGCCGTTGCCGAAGACATTCGTGATGTTGGAGACGTTCAGGGTGTTGTAGAGGGGCTCCTTGGTGATGATGTTTACGACGCCGCCGATGGCGTTGGCTCCGTAGAGGGCCGAGCCGCCCCCGCGTACCACCTCCACCCGCTCTATCATGGAGACGGGAAGCTGGTCGAGGCCGTAGACCGTGGCCAGCGAACTGAATATCGGGCGGCTGTCGAGCAGTATCTGTGAATAGTGGCCTTCGAGTCCGTTGATGCGGAGCTGCGTGACGGCGCAGTTGCCGCAGTTGTTCTCTATGCGGAGGCCCGGCGTAAAGTTCATGGATTCGGAGAGTGTCGAGGAACCGACGGCCGAGAAGAGCTTGCCCGATGTGATGTTCACGATGGTGGAGCTCTCTTTTTTGTTGGTTTCGTTCCGGTTGGCCGTGACCACGATTTCATCCATGCGTTCGGAGTCCTCCGTTAGTACGAAGTTGACCTCGATGGTCTTGCCGCTCGTGGTCGTAACCCTCTTCTCTACCGTCCCGTAGCCGAGCATCGATGCTTCGAGGACAAATTCGCCTGCGGGCAGGTTCTTCAGAAAATAGTGTCCCGTTCCGTCGGTCGCCGTCCCGATGGTGGTGCCTTTGACGACGACGGTGATATAGGGAAGGTGTTCGCCGGTGGCGGCGTCCTGTACGTGTCCTGTAATATTGGCGTCGCTGAGCGGTTTGCGGGGACTTTCTTCGGTGTTTTCCGCGGCGAGCATGGCCGGGAAGAGGAGGGAGAGAAGCAGTCCGGGAAATATCTTTTTCATGAATTATGTGTTTCGTTTATATATGGTATCGGTAGTCCGCTCTGCATGGGGCCATGCGGAACGGAGAATCTTGATGAGGAAAGGTTCGGAAGTCAGGCCGATACCGGAGGGCCTCGGAGCGATACCGCCCGAGTATGCGGGGCCGTGGTGCCGCAGGGAAGGAGGTGGCGTAGCAGCCTGCCCGTTTCCGGAGCGGCGGCCGCCGCTCCGGCCAGCATGGCGGCGAGTGCCGTGAAAGCCGACAGCAGGGCGATGGTCAGAAATTGGGCCGCCGTGTGCGAATGGCACGGATTGTCGGAAGTGCCCGTGTAGGGATGCGAGTGGGTGATGCGGTAACTGCCTATCGTATGGGTATGACTGAAGAGGGTGGTACAGCATTGATACCACACCGTCAGCGACAGCAGCAGCGCCGCTATGTATTTTATCCTCTCTTTACCCACGGCGCCCAAAGGTACGACATATATCTTGTACCCGCAAATGAAGGTCTTTTATCCGGGTTAGCGGCCGCAGGCGGCTGCCGTCAGAAGGTTTTCCCCAGACTGAAATAGACGCCGAGCGATTTGTCGATGTTGGAGACGTCGAAGAGAATCGAGATGGGGCCGATGGGTGAGTTATAGGCGTATTTCAGCCCTATTCCGAACAGGTTGCGGCTTTCGGTGAACATCTTGAAAAAGTTCTCGTTCTGTATGCCGTATGCCCCTTTCAGGGATATATAATGGCGTGCGAAGAGCCGCATGCGGGCTTCGAGGTTCACCGTGAGTACCGACCGGTTGGCCGTTTCCATGTGGTTGATGCCGACGAAGGGAATCTGCTGTTCCATGTAGCGGCCGGCCACCTCTCCGCCTATGTAGTTGTAGTAGGAGTAGGCCACTTCGTTGCCGATGAGCGTGCGCCCGTACAGCGAGGGGATGAACGTCAGACGGTCGGTGGCCGACAGCGCCCAGCGGAAACTGTACGATACGGATGCGAACGGCGTTCCTTTGTTGTAACCGTAGCCGTTGTCGGTATGGAGAGCCGCTTTTGCGTAGACCGATACGCCCCGCGTGGGAAAGTAGTGGTCGTTCAGCGTTTCGAGGTTGCCCGTCAGGTAATAATTGACGAACCCTTCGGGTTTCACGGCGATGCGGTCGTCGTCCGAGGCGAAAAGGAACGAGTTGTAGTTGAAATGTTCGTAGCTGACTCCTACCTTGGGATTGAAGACGATGGGGTTGGCGGGTGAGAAGAAGAGTTCGACGCGGTTTTGGCCGAAGGTGATGTTGTTGATGCCCCTGCCGTTGCGGTAGAGCCGGTAGTTGTTGCTTTTGTACATGTACGACAGGCTGAGCCGGCCCATCAGGATATTGCTGGAGCGGAAATCGAGCTTGATGTAGGGATTTTCGTTGAGCCTGACGGTCAGACCGAGCCGTGGCCCCTGCAGTCCGCGCAGGGTAAGGGTGGTGTTGAGAAGGATGCTCGCCATCTCCTCCGTGTCGAACCGGAAGCCTACGTTTATCATCGCCTCCTGTTTCTCGTCCACGGAGACGGTGAGCGTATAGGGGGGTCTGCTTTCGAGCGTATAGGTGACATAGGAGAAGGCTCCCGACCCTCTGAGTTTCGTGATGGCGTCGTTGAGATGCCCCTTCGTTATCACCGTCTGTTCGTCAATGCCGAAAGAGGGGCGGAGGAACGTCTCCTCGTTGCGTGTCAGCCCCACGAATTCGATGTTGCCTATCCGGACGGAATCGGTGTCGCTGGCGAGGATGCGCTCCTTGCGTATCATGTAGGTGTTGCCGGTGTAGATGCTGTCCTGCAGGGCCACGATTTTATCCCAGTTCTGCCGTGCGCACCGCTCGCCGCGTACCAGCAGACTGTCCACCGCTTCGGGGTTGAAACTGCCCGAATTGTACGGTTTGATGTCGGGTTTGAGGTAAAGATCTACGTCCTGCAGGTTCTTCGTGTATTCGTCCCGGCCGAGGAAGGTGGTTATCTGGTCGATGAGTCCCATCATGGAGGTGAGTCCCTCCATGTCGTGAGGGCCTGCAGCGAGGTCTACGCCTATGATGATGTCGGCTCCCATGTCGCGGGCGACGTCTACCGGAAAATTATTGTATATACCGCCGTCCACCAGCACCATACTGTCGCGTATGACCGGTGCGAACGCCCCCGGAATGGACATGCTCGCCCGGATAGCCAGCGGCAGGTTGCCGTGGCGGTAGACCTGCTCCTCGCCTTTCACCATGTCGTAGGCCACGCATGCGAAGGGGATGGGCAGCGAATCGAAATCGAGGTCGTCGTCGTGATAGCCGAGCGTCATCTCGTTGAGCAGGTTGAGGACGCTCTGTCCGGCCAGCACGCCGGAGGGTATGGAGAACTTCTTGTCCAGCGAGAGCGGGACGGAGAGGATGTACATGTCGGTTATCTCCTTCTCCGAGAGCAGTTTGTCGCGTCGGGGTATCTTGTCGCTCAACAGTGCCATCCAATCCTGGTTCCTGACCAGCGAATCGAGCTCCTGCGTGGACCAGCCTATCGAATAGAGGCCGCCGATGATGGCACCCATGCTTGTCCCCGCGATGTAGTCGATGGGGATTCCCGCCTCTTCCAGCACTTTGATGACGCCGATGTGCGCGACGCCTTTGGCCCCTCCTCCGCTGAGTACGAGGCCTACTTTCCGGCGTTCCTGTTCTTCGCCGGAGGAGGGCTCGTCTGACGGTGTAACGGACTGCAATGCACATGCTTTTCCTGTCTCGGCATTCCCGCCGCGTATTCCATCCGCCGGCATGGACACTCCGGCTGCCGGCAGTAGTAGCATGCAGGTTGTGAAGAGGATGCGGAGAAATCTGTCCATCGTCAGCGGTTCGCTTTGGTAAAATTATCGTAAAGCCGGGAAAGTCGTCTTCATCCGGATATATGCATGATGCATTCCGGAGGAATTCCGTTGCATGCAAAATTAGTTTTTTTTGGCGTCATTCCCGCATGCCGCTCCTACCTTTCCGTATGAATGTCTTTCTCCGGGCTTCCCCTGTAACGGTAGACGGATGGTGAACGGTCCCGTTTCCGTATTCAGGGCTTTGCCGTACTGCCTTAAAATACTGTCCGGCGGATATATATCCGCCGGAACAGCCGCTGCATCCGGAATGGAACGATAGGCCGATACAGTTCTGAATCTCCGGATGGGCAGGTTTTCTGCCGCATGTATCGGAATGTGCAGCAGTCGTGTTTCGACTCCGAGCATACACGTTTATTGTGTAAATAAAATTATGGAATATAAATTGAACAAACAAGTTTCGGATGTGTTGTAATTGTGGATTTTTGTCGTTATCTTT
>OLPW01002912.1_pt1 | contig 14343 bp, 13 predicted proteins | sample 1672161 | NCBI WGS metagenome assembly OLPW01 (sample SAMEA3136654, study PRJEB25190) | human gut metagenome
TAGAGCACTTGACTTTTAATCAAGTTGTCCGGGGTTCGAATCCCCGATGTCTCATGAAGGCTCAGTAAATGTTTTATTTACTGAGCTATTTTTTTTGTCTAATAAGCTTATTAATAGTCGGCTGGTAAGTAGTAATAAATTTAAAAAGCATAAATACTAAGAAGAGTTAAAAGGATGAAGAGATAAAAAATAAGTTATGAATACACCAATCTATAATAAATTAAGAGAATTAGAGTCAGAAAAAAGAATTCCTTTTCATATGCCAGGTCACAAAAGAGCTGATTTTGGGGCTTTTTTTGGTGTAGAAAAAATGGATATTACAGAGATAACAGATTACGATAATCTTCATGAGCCAGAGGGCATTATTCGTGAATCCATGAATCTTGTAAGAGATATATTTAAAAGTAAGGAATCATGGTATCTTGTTGGAGGGAGTACCCTTGGGATTCTGGTATCCATTTCTTCGGTCTGTAGACAGGGAGATAAGATTTTAATAGGGCGAAACTGTCATAAGGCGGTCTATAACTGTATCAGGCTATTACAGTTGGAGGCCGTCTATTGCTATGCAGATGTTTCTGCCGAGTATGATATATGCGAGGATATGAAGCCAGAAGCCGTAGCAAGGGAATTAAGAGCGAATCCAGATATAAAGGCAGTTGTACTGACTTCACCTACTTATGAAGGCGTTGTGAGCGACATAGCAGGGATTAAAGAAGTAACTCGACCGTATGCCATTCCTTTGATTGTAGATGAGGCACACGGGGCGCATCTCATATTTCATAAGTATTTTCCAGACAGTGCCGTTCAGGAAGGTGCTGACTTGGTGATTCAAAGTACGCATAAAACATTGCCTTCCTTTACGCAGACAGCAGTTCTTCATCTTTGCTCAGACATCGTGACAAAAGAGCAGGTGGAGGAAATCATCGATATTTATGAAACCTCAAGTCCATCGTATCTTTTGATGGCTTCTGCTGAGTACGGAATCATGTATATGAAAGAAAATCAGGGACAACTCGCCGAATATGTGGATAACCTTAAAAATTTTCGCCGAAAATGTGAACAACTCAAAAAAATAAGCCTGCTCAATCAGAAAAAGTTAAATTGTTTTGCATATGATAACGGGAAATTGGTCTTTTCAGTAAAGGGCTGCGGAATAAATGGAAAGGAGCTGTTTCAGTTATTATATGAAAAATATCACATTGAACTGGAGATGGAGAATCTGACTTATGGGATTGCCATGACTTCTATCTGTGATAAAAAGGAAGATTTTGATGAGCTTTGGAAGGCAATTTCTGAGATTGATAAAATGTGTGAAGAGAAAGAAAAGGAAAATCGTAGTTTAAATAAGGCTGTAAATGAGACAAAAATTGCCATCCAAAACCAAGATAAAGTTGAAATAGAAATTTGTGATAAAAACAAACCCAAAATAGAAACTAAAATTCATAACCACTATAAGGTTATACAAGAAAAAGAAAATGAGCAGACAATATATCCTCCCAAAATCATAGAATCCTGGCAGTGCCGGGGAAAAGCCATGGAGACAGTTGAGTTGGCTGATTCTACTGGCAGAGTTTCAGGAAAATATGTCATGATTTATCCGCCGGGAGTACCAATATTAGTTCCTGGAGAAAAAATACTCAAAGAAACAGTGGAAAATATCAGTCAATATTTATATAATGGATATAATGTACTTGGATTGTCCTGTAATAAGATTATCGTTCTAAAAGATTTATAGATAGTATAGCAAAAGCAGTATGATAAAAATATTGTACCAGAGCGTGTTTGAAAGTACTATGACTAAAATACGATGAAGAAGTCAGATAACATTCAGATAATAAAAGTGCATGTACTTCTGAAGGGAGATTTTATTAGATGAAGGGATTATTTATTGTGATGGAGGGACCGGATGGTTCAGGAAAGACCACACAAATAAATTTATTAAAAGAATACTTAGAGGAAGCAGGCTATGAATGTCTCATAACAAGAGAACCGGGGGGAACAGTGATCGGAGAGGAAGTAAGACAGCTTATTCTGAATCCAGAACACAAAGAAATGTCTCCAGTAACAGAAATGCTTCTCTATGCGGCATCAAGAGCGCAGTTAGTACATGAAGTAATCGGACCAGCATTAGAAGAGGGCAAAATCGTTATAAGCGATCGTTTTGTAGATTCTTCTATCGTTTATCAGGGAATTGCAAGAAAACTTGGTATTTCTACAGTTTCGGCTGTAAATGCACCGGGAATCGGCATTTATCGTCCCGATGGAATCTTTTTTATTGATTTATCAGAGGCAGAAGGACTTCGTAGAAAGAAAGAACAGAAGAATCTTGATCGTATGGAGCAGGAAGGTATAGATTTTCATCATATGGTATCGGAAGGATATCGAAAAGTCCTTTCAGGCAGGCCGGAAGTTATGAAGATTGATGGTGGAAGATCCATTGATACAATTCAGAAAAAGATTCGGAATCATGTGGATGAATTATTGAAGAAGAAGAATCGATAGACATGAATTCATTGAGAAAAAACAATAAAAGAATAGGTACCAATAGAAAATTAGCAGAAGAATTAAGATGATTAACAGAAAGATTTTGAGGGAAAGTCATGGCTGAATTAAATGAGATTTTAGGAAATGAAAGAATAAAAGAGCATTTTATTACTGCTGTGCATCATAAAAAGATTTCTCATGCCTATATTATGGAGGGGGATAAGGGAAGTGGGAAAAAAATGCTTGCCGAGGCCTTCGCTAAAATATTGCAGTGTGAAGGCCGGGAAACTACGGGTCTGGTGGAATCCTGTGGAAAGTGTGAATCTTGTATACAGATGGAACACCATGATCATCCGGATGTAATTTGGGTTTCTCATGAAAAGCCCAATGTGATTAGTGTTGGTGAGATAAGGGAGCAGATTGTTAATACGGTAGAAATTATGCCATATAAGGGGCCTTATAAAATCTATATCGTAGATGAGGCGGAAAAGATGAATGCTGCAGCGCAGAATGCCATCTTAAAGACGATTGAGGAACCGCCGGAATATGCAGTTATTTTCTTACTTACTACGAACAGAGGAGCATTTTTAGACACAATTCTTTCAAGATGTATTCTTCTTGCCACAAGACCGGTACCCGGAACAGCTGTTGAGAAATACTTGGTGGAAAAATGTAGCGTTTCTAAGGAAGAAGCAGAATTTGCAGCAGGATTGTCTCTTGGAAATATAGGAAAGGCAGAAGCAATCGTTTCTTCAGAAGAATTTCAGGATTTAAAGGAGTTAACTCTGTCCATTTTGCGGTATATCCATGAGATAGAGAGTTACGAGATTGCAGATAAAGTAAAGGAATATAAAAAGTATAAAAACAGAATTGAGGACTTTTTCGATATTTTTCTGATGTGGTTTCGGGATATTATGTTACTGAAAGCAGATAATTCAGTGAATGCTGAAGCTGCCAAAAAGAAAATTATTTTTAAAAATGAGTATGCGTATCTGAAAAAGCAGGTAGATAAATTAGATTTAGAGGCAATTGATTATGTTATAGGCAAAATTCATCGTGCCAGAGTCCGCATAAAGTCTAATGTGAATTTTGACGCAACTTTAGAGTTGCTTATTGTAGAAGCGAGAAGAGAGTTTTAAGAAGAACAGGAGGTAGAAATGGCCAGAGTAATAGGAGTTCGTTTTAGAGATAATGGTAAAATATATTATTTTGCCTCAGAGCAGTTTGAGGTAGAAGTTGGACAGAATGTTATCGTGGAGACTGCGCGTGGAGTAGAATACGGCAGAGTTGTTTTAGGAAATCGTGAGATTCACGATGAGAAGATTATTGCAACTTTAAAGCCAGTTATCCGAATCGCAACACCAGAAGACGATAAGATTCAGGAAAATAATAAAGAAAAGAGCAAAGAAGCTTATAAAATCTGTATTGAGAAGATAAAAAAACATAAGCTTGCAATGAAGCTCATTGATTGTGAGTATACATTTGATAATAATAAAGTATTATTTTACTTTACGGCGGATGGACGAATTGATTTCCGTGAGCTGGTAAAAGATTTAGCCTCAGTTTTTAAGACAAGAATTGAATTAAGACAGATTGGTGTAAGAGATGAGACAAAAATTAAAGGTGGTATCGGTATTTGTGGAAGAAGCCTTTGCTGTAATACATTTTTATCTGAGTTTGTGCCAGTATCAATTAAAATGGCGAAGGAGCAGAATCTTTCTCTGAATCCTACAAAGATTTCAGGAGTTTGTGGAAGATTGATGTGCTGCCTGAAAAATGAGCAGGATACTTATGAGTATCTGAACAGTAAGCTTCCGAATGTTGGTGATGAAGTAAGGACGAATACGGGAGTAAAAGGTGTTGTTCACGAAGTCAGCGTGTTAAGACAGAGAGTGAAGCTCGTAGTTACTGACGAAAAAGGAGAAAAGGAGCTCGTAGATTATAAAGTGGATGATTTGATTTTCCGTCCTCGGAAGCGCAGAGAAAAAGTAAAAATGGATGATGAGCTTAAAAAATTAGAGGCGATGGAGAAGAAGGAAAGAAAGTCTAAGCTTTAATGAAACGAGGAGAAATAAGGGAAGGGAATTTGAATAATAACAATTACTGTTATTATTATTGTTTTATTCCTCATAATTTTTTATAATACTCAAATTTTGGTTTTGTTGATATAAGAAGTTTGAAAAATTAAGAAGAGTTCTTCGGTAGTTTAATTGCTAGGTTCTTCACTTAATTGTAGTTGAAAATGAAGATTTAAAATAGGATACTTATATGGAGAATGTACAAATTAAAGAAAATGAGCGTATTGATGATCTCCAGATAAAGGATTACCGTATTATCCAGAAAACAGATGGTTTTTGCTTCGGGATTGATGCGGTACTGCTTTCTGATTATGCCAGAGTTAAAAAGAAAAGTAAAGGGATTGATTTGTGTAGCGGTACAGGAATTATTCCAATACTGATGGAGGGTAAATATCCGCTTGCTCATGTAGAAGGTTTAGAGTATCAGGAAGAGTTTGCCAAGATGGCAGAGCGTTCTGTGAAGATGAATGGTCAGGAAGAAAAAGTGCATATTGTACAGGGGGATGTTCGTAATATAAAGACAGACTATGAGAGGGAGAGTTTTGACTGGGTGACCTGTAACCCTCCGTATATGACAGGAGAACATGGTCTGACGAATCCAGATTATGCAAAGGCAATTGCAAGACATGAGATTACCTGTTCCCTTGAAGATGTAGTAAAGGCAGCAAAATGGCTGTTGAAAACAGGCGGCCATTTTTATATGGTGCACAGACCTTTTCGCTTAGCGGAGATTATTTATACATTAAAACAGCATAAATTAGAGCCGAAGAGGATGCGTCTCGTACATCCTTATGTAGATAAAGAGCCAAATATGGTTTTGATTGATGCTGCAAAAGGTGGTAAGCAGAGGATTACGGTAGAACCCCCATTAATTGTATACAATAAGGATGGTTCTTATACCGATGAGATTTATCAGATATATGGAGAAATGAAGAATTAAAATGGCAGGAACATTATATTTATGTGCGACACCGATTGGAAATCTCGAAGATATGACCTATCGGGCAGTACGAATTTTAAAAGAAGTGGATTTGATAGCGGCAGAAGATACGAGAAACAGTATCAAGCTTCTCAATCATTTTGAGATAAAAACAAAGATGACGAGCTATCATGAGTACAACAAAGTCGATAAGGCAGTTTATCTTGTAAATAAATTAAGAGAAGGACTGGATATCGCAGTAATCACAGATGCGGGAACACCGGGAATCTCTGACCCAGGAGAGGAACTTGTAAGACAGTGCTATGAAGCGGGAATTACCGTTACATCACTTCCGGGAGCTTGTGCCTGCATTACGGCACTTACTATGTCCGGACAGCCGACAAGGAGATTCGCATTCGAAGCCTTTTTACCGTATGACAAGAAGGAAAGAGGGCAGATTTTAGAGAATCTTCGCAATGAGACAAGAACGATTATTATTTACGAAGCGCCGCATCATTTAAAGAAGACTTTGAAAGAGTGCAGGGAATATCTTGGTAACCGAAATATGACGGTATGTAAGGAACTGACGAAGCGATATGAGCAGAAGCGCAAGTCAACTCTCGATGAAATGATTGCTTATTATGAGGAGAACGAGCCAAGAGGGGAGTATGTTTTAATTTTTGAGGGAAAGAGTTTACAAGAACTGAAAGAAGAAAAACAACAGGAGTGGAATCAGCTTACTGTGCAGGAACATATGGAACATTATCTTGAAAAAGGGATGGATAAAAAGAGTGCGATGAAACAGGTAGCAAAAGACCGCGGAGTAAGTAAGAGGGATATTTATCAGGAATTGTTAAAAGAGTAATCCTTTTTTCTAAAAATTAAATAAATGAATTCTTAAGAATTCTATAGTTGAGAAATGTTATCAACTGTAGAATTGACATGGAATATAAAAACAGGTAGTCTTTTAAATAAACTAACTAATGTTAGAATTAAGTAACATAAATTAGTTTTAAGTGGCAACCTGTTTTTTTTATTAAGTTTATTTGAGAGAGAGAAAGGGAGAGAAACAAATGAGAAAAATTAGTTCATTCATTATGGCATGCGTTATGTGCCTGTCAATGACAGTAGTGGGAACAGTTGCACCACAGGTAGCGGTACAGGCTGAGGAGACAGCAACGGTAGAATTAAAGGAAGCACCAACGGAAACTCCAACACTTGATAAAGATTTTGGTTATGAATGGTATCTTATTCAATATCCTGAATATACTGCAAATTCAGAAAATACAAAAAGTTGGATGGAAAAGATTACATCTATTAAAGTAAATGATGCAGAACCTTATACTAAAGTAGATAATAAATTTCTTATGAAAGAAGATACATTTAGAGCATATGTGAACATGGTTAATATAACAATAGGAAATAAGGAATTTACAAAAGATACTAACAAAGTTGTTATTTCTGCAGAAGGATATAAAGACTTAGTATTAGAAGTAGGTAAAGATTATAAAACAGTTGCCATCCACACAAAACACACAGGCGGAACAGCTACTTGTACGAAGAAAGCAGTCTGCGATTTCTGTGGAGAAGAATACGGAGAGTGCGCATCTCATAACTATGGAGATGAATATGAGTCTGACGGAACTTATCACTGGAAGAAATGTCAGAATGAAGGTTGTGATGCTACGACTGAAAAAGAAGCACATAAAGGTGGCGAAGCTACAACAACAAAGAGAGCAGTCTGTGAAGTGTGTGGAGCAGAATATGGAGCTCCAAAGCCAGCAGACAAAACAACAGAAAGTAAAAAAAATGATACAAAACCAGCAGAAAAGCCAGATAAGAAAACTGTAAAAGCAAAAAAAGTTGTTGTTAACAAAAAGCGTATTGTGTTAAAGAAAGGCAAAAAAGTTAAACTTAAAGTAAAATTAAAACCAGCCAATGCGACAGAAAAAGTTACCTTTAAGTCTTCTAACAAGAAGGTTGCGAAAGTAACAAAGAACGGTGTTGTAAAGGCCGTTAAAAAAGGTAAATGCAAGATTACTGTTAAGACAGCAAGTGGAAAGAAAGCAATTGTTAAAGTAACTGTAAAATAGGAGAAACCGGATATGAATAGGAAGGTTAGAAATTTATTAGCTAGTGTAGTTTTGGGAGTGTGTTTACTTGCATTATCCTTTATTCCTTCATTTGCGGCAAACTCTGCCAATCCTGCAAGTGTCGGCAATATAGAAGCAATGAAAGAAAATGTAGTTTATGATTTTCAGAGTCTTTCTTTTGCGGATGCACCTGACTATGTCAAAGGAATAAAAAGTGTTTCTGTAAATAAAACAAAGTGGGAAGAAGCAAGTTCTCGTTTATCTTTAATGAGACGAGAAGCATACTACAGAAATACAGATGAAAATAAACTTTATTTTGATGGTTCTTCTGACGGCATGTTAAAGAGTGGAAATATTCTCACGATTGAGAGTGAAGGATATGAAACGCTGTACTTACGTGTGATAAAGGCAACAGCAGATACATTTACTGTTAAAAAGACAGATTCAGATGCAGAGACTCCTTCAGGACCTTCTGATGGAATTAATACGCTTCATGTAAGAATACGAGGAAGCTTTGAAAGTGCTTTAGAAGGACAGAAGAAATATGATGCAATCAGTGGAGCTTCTACTTCTGTTACGACAAATAAAAATAGTGATGTGATTGTTGAAGCAGCAGTTCTTCCTGATGGACAGGAGCCGAAGAACAGCGACTGGAAGCCGTTAAGTGAAGTAATCACAGTAAATAAGAACAGAACAAAGATAAATATTGATACAGAAGCCTGCGGAATGGAAGGTGTTTATTCTGTCCACGACAGTTCTCTTTCTTTATCAGGGGAACCGTTAAAAGCCGGCTCTTATCCAATTAGTGTAACAGTAACGGATGAGAGCGGTCGTACTGCGACAAGTAATGAGCTGAATTTTAAAGTTTATACTCGTACAGAAGTACTTGCAAAGCAGCTTAAACTTGAGAATTGTAAGCAGACAGCGGATGGAAAGTATATGTATGATATGGAGCCATGGGCAATCGCTTCTTTTGGTGGAGAGAACGAAACCGTTACGGTACCAAAGGATATTAAAGCATGGTACGGTTCTCATACAAGTGGAACTTATGGAGAACTTGGTTATGCTGTAGATGGTAGTCCAGTACAGACATTGATTGTTCCAGATGGCTGTAATCTTACTCTTGTAAATATGAAAGTTTTCAGCAGCGTAAATATTGTTGTAGAGAATGGCGGAAAGCTTGTTCTTCGTGATTCTTCTATTCATGGAAATATTGAAGTGAAAAATGGCGGTAAGTTCTCATCAAACTATGATGATTATGGCAGTCAGTTTCTCACAGGTTCTTCAATTAATGGACAGTTGATTTTAAATGATGGAGCAATTTTAGAAAATTCATCTATTTATTCTAACACCAATTTTATATCAAATGGACATATCATCAGACAGAATACGAATCCTGTTATTGTTGTAAAAGGAAAGGTTACCGTAGATGGGCAGGTATTTGTAAAGGGAGATGAAGCAGCAACCGGACAGGATGAAACAACAGGAAAAAGCCTTTCCGGTCAGCCAGCGATCCGTATTGAGAATGGTTCTTTAGATATTAAAAAGGATTCCGTAGTAGCGGCATTTGGTGGAGGATATATTGCAACAACATCCGTAGGCGGCAGCGGAATTATTTTAGATAATGGAAGTATTTCCGGTGAGGGAACATTAATTGCATTTGGCGGTAACGGTACATATGATGATGGCGCAGATGCTATCAGCGGTAATGGTACTGTTTCTGTAAAAAATGTTTATGCACAAGGTGGATGCAGCAGTATACCAAAAACAGGTGCTACTGCGGGAAAAGCAATTGCAGATGGGGTAACGCTTGCTAAGACATCCAATCGGACATTGCTAAACGGTAAGGAAATCAAGGATAACTATGGAACAATTTCTGAGTTGTACTGGTCAAGTATTACAAAAGTTCCAGATGTGAGCAAGTATGTGATAGAAGTAAATGGTTCTGATGAAGAGGATAATACGAAACCAGGCAGCTCTGAAGATAAGCCAAATACGAAGCCGGGAACATCCGAAAAGAAGCCAGAGACGAAGCCAGCTTCAGGTTCTACAGTTAAGAAAACAATAAAAACAAAGTCTTTAAAAGTGAAGAAGACAAAAGTTACTTTAAAGAAGGGAAAGAAATATAAAATACAAGCCAAGAAGATTCCAGCATCTTCTACTGCTAAGATTATGTATCGCTCTTCCAATAAGAGGATTGCCAAAGTAACAAAAAAAGGTGTTATTAAGGCCTTGAAAAAAGGTAAATGTAAAATTACTGTAAAGACCAGTGATGGAAAAAAGAAAGTAATTATAGTAAAAGTAAAATAGTAAAAGTGAAATAATTGAAAGAATTCGGGAGATGCTATATTTCCCGAATTTTTTCTGTATAAAAAACTTCACAATAGGAAAAAATGTGGTAGAATTTATTTGTTTACAGACTTTTTTATAAGGGGTGTTTTGCGCCCATTTATAAGTATACCAAATGTGACATAATATAGATATGTACAGTAACCTGAGTAAAGTATGATTTTACAGGATTACTGTAGAAGTAAGGGAAAGAGGACAAACATAATGGAAGAATACTTGCGTACCTATTGTGAAATTGATTTAAAAGCAATTAGGGAGAATTATATAAATATCAAAAAGAAAACAGGAGATAATGCGATGACTATGGCTGTCATAAAGGCTGACGGTTATGGACATGGTGCAGTGGAAGTAGCACATTATTTAAATGATATTGCAGATTATTTTGGTGTTGCTACAATTGATGAGGGAGTAGAACTGAGAAAGGCTGGATTAAAACAGCCAATTTTGCTTCTTGGCTATAATTCCCCCTCTCTTTATTATAAGAATTTGGAGTATGGTGTAGATCAGACGATTTATTGCTATGATACGGCTAAGGCAATGTCTGAAGCTGCCGTAAAGGCAGAAAAGACGGCGAGAATTCACATCGCATTAGATACCGGAATGACAAGAATCGGTTTATCTCCAGATGAGAAAGGGCTTGCGATTGTAAAGCAGATTGCAGAGCTGCCCAATATAAAGATTGAGGGGTTATTTACCCATTTATCCTGTGCAGATATGACAGATAAGGCATACACAGAAAGTCAGATGGAGAGATATGATCATTTTGTTCAGTTACTTGATGAAGCGGGAATTGAAATTCCAGTAAAACATATCTGTAATAGTGCCGCTATCATGGAATATGAAGACCATCGTTATGATATGGCAAGGGCGGGTATTATTCTTTATGGAATGTATCCTTCTGATGAAGTGGATTTCTCTAATTTAGATCTGACACCGGCCATGAGCTGGTATTCTCATGTAGTAAATATTATGGAGCCAGAGATGGAACGAGGTGTAAGTTATGGAGCGACTTATATTGTTGAACATCCATGCCGTCTTGCTACAGTATCTGTTGGATATGCGGATGGATATGCAAGAAGTCTTTCTAACAAAGGCTGGGTATTGATTCACGGACAGAAAGCACCGATTGTCGGGAGAGTGTGCATGGATCAGATGATGGTAGACATTACAGATATTCCAGATGTGAAGCTTGAAGATATCGTTACCTTGATTGGAAAAGACGGGGATAATTATATCAGTGTTGAAGATATGGCGAACCTTGCCGGAAGCTTTAACTATGAATTTGTTTGTGATGTAGGAAAGAGAGTTCCTAGAGTGTATAAAAGATAGATAATGGACATTCATACAGGATACGACAGACAGCAAGATATTTATGCAGTATGCGGATTTTGCGATGTATCAGATTAAACATACCGTTAAGAATCAGTTTGGTTACTTTGATATGGAAGCATACCGTACAAGCCAGGAACAATATAATGAAGAAAAAGGTTGAGAGAGTTTGAGTGGTTTATGCTGAATATATTGTGGGTGATTATGATTGCCGGAGGAATCTTCTTTGCGGCATTTCATGGCACAATGGGGCAGATAACAGAAAGTTTTATTTCATCTTCAACAGAGGCGGTGAATTTATGTATTTTTATGCTTGGAGTTATCGGTGTCTGGAACGGCATGATGGAAATAGCGGTAAAGAGTGGTCTTATGAAAAAGATTGCAAAGACAATGTATCCCTTTATCCACTGGCTATTTCCAGACATACCACCCCGCCATAAAGCTAATGAATACATAGCGGCTAATATGGCAGCTAACATTCTTGGGCTAGGCTGGGCAGCGACCCCAGCTGGGCTTAAGGCGATGCGAGAGCTGCAGAAGCTGGAGGAAGGTGGGGGCAGAGCTTCCGATATGATGTGTGCTTTTCTTGTTTTGAATATTTCATCATTGCAGCTTGTCCCAATTAACATGATTGCCTATCGAAGCCAATACGGTTCCGTGAATCCAGCCGCGGTTGTACTTCCAGCAATCTGTGCGACAATGATTTCTACCATAGCAGGAATTGTATTCATTAAAATAATAGAAATAACAAGATACAATGGAAAGAAATATAATAGAAAAAATAAGAAGAAACGGAGATGGATACAGTGAAGTTTCTTCTTTATTTTTCGGATTTTATCGTGCCATTTACCATGTTCTATATTGTTGTATATGGCTTCTTTAATCGCACCGATGTATATGAAAGCTTTCTAAAGGGAGTAAAAGAGGGTTTTCAGATTATTATTGAAATCGCGCCGACAATGATAGCATTACTCGTTTCGATAGGAATCTTTCGTGCATCAGGAGCATTAGATTCTTTCTCAGAACTGCTTGCTCCCGCAGGAAAGTTTTTGCACATTCCAGTAGAAGTTATTCCCGTATTTATTGTAAGAATATTTTCTTCATCGGCAGCGGTCAGCTTTGTCCTTGATATTTTTAAAGAATATGGTCCGGATTCAAGGCTTGGAATGATTGTCTCAATCATGATGAGTTGTACAGAGACGGTAATCTATACAATTACGATTTACTACATGAGTGTAAATATAAAAAAAACACGTTGGACTTTACCGGGAGCGATGTTTGCGACGATAGCAGGAGCGGTGGCGAGCGTGGCAATAACGGAATTGATTATGTGATTTAATCAATATAGTATTAAGCGTAATTACTAGAGGGTGTTTGAAAAATGCTTTCTGCAAGATGTGCGTCATCTTACATCTGATATAAAAGACCAGCTATAATTAAGATAAGTTTAAGAACTACTGGTTAATAGCTATTGTATACATAATAAAGACTATATGAGAAATAACAAGAAAATATAGAAGTTGGAAAAGTAATAAATGAGGAATACTTTATGAAACAAGAAAAAAATATTGATTATTTTCAGATAGAAGGAACCCCCGGCGGCAATCAGGAATGGTGCACAGACTTCTGGATGTATCTTGGCGGCTGTGGTGCATTAGCTGCCTGCGATTTATCTATTTGCCTGGCGAGAAATTATGGTCTGAAAAAATGTTATCCCGGCGATGCATTAAATCTCACTAGAAAAGAATATGTGGACTTCTCCATGAAAATGAAACCCTATATTCATCCAAGAGTCGGAGGAGTCACAAAACTTTCTATGTTTACAGATGGGTGTGGACAATATTTAAAGGATTGTGGATATGGGGCTGAATTTGAGACTCTAGATGGGGATAAACCATATGAAGAAGCTGAGAAATTTGTGAAAAAAGCAATCGAGAGAAATCTTCCGGTAATTTATCTCATGCTTCGTCATCGGGATAAGGAATTTAAGGATCTGAATTGGCATTGGTTTTGTATAACAGGATATAAAACAGAAAAAGAAGAAGTCCAGCAGCGTCAAATAAAAAATTCTTGTATCCACACAGCTTCCATTCAGGCAAATGAAATGAATAAAAATAAAATTAAAGAAGGCATCAACTTAGAAGAAAGAGTTTACTTAAATTATCATACATATGGAGAAGCTCTGTCTGTTGATTTTAAAAGACTTTGGAATACGGGTATGTATAAGAGAGGCGGAATGGTGGCATTGAAGAATATTAAATAGTAATTTGTTAAGGACAGGAATCGAAAGAAGGCATTATGTAATAACACGCTCTAGCAAGCGATAGATGCGGTTGAGCATTTATCGTGCAGTGATACGAAGCAGTTTTACATAATGCCTTCTTTCGGTTCCGTTTCCTTTAATAAAACTAAACGACTCTTACAGAAGATAATCAGGTAAGTCAACGCCGAATCCGTGATGAACAAAACCGATATGTTCGAGTGTAATGTGTTCAATAGAAATCTTGTTTAACGTCATATGTTGCATACTGCTTCCCTCCCAACTTAAATTCTGTTATTTTATTATAACAAAAGAAAATCAGTTTGAATAGAGGATAATGCGGTGACTTCGGCTATTTTTCGGGCATAAATAGAAATTTTTTTGACATGAGGTTAAGAAAAAGAAATACAATAAAAATAGATGAAAAGCAGGAATTGAGGGCAATTTTGATAATAAACTTCAATAGGATGTGAAATCGCCTAACAAAAAAGAAGTAAAACTAAATTTTTTTGTGAAGATTGTGAATTGAAAAAAAAGAAAAATATTATATAATAAGAAACGTTGAAAGGAAGAGTTGAGCCATTGCGGTGAGACCTTAAATATAAATCTTAATTTTCCCCTTTAACTGCTTTGCAGATTTTATATGGTGCGTATCGAGTCATATTGATGACGTCGATGCGTTTTTTTTATCCTCTTACAGCAAGAAGACTCCGACCTCTAAGGGACGCCACTGAAAAAGTGGTAAGTTTAGTATCACAGGGCGTCAAATATATGCTAAAATGTTCCTTGATAATAAAATATTGCTAAAATAGTGTTTTGAGGGATGCAAAA
>OLPW01002922.1_pt1 | contig 14287 bp, 10 predicted proteins | sample 1672161 | NCBI WGS metagenome assembly OLPW01 (sample SAMEA3136654, study PRJEB25190) | human gut metagenome
GCCATGTGATCAAATGGCTGTCGCAGTACGGCGCACTGACCAAAACACAGGTGATCCGACTGCTGCGGGACAAAACCCCGGAGACGGCGGAGAAGATTCTTCGCAATCTGAAAAGGGAGCATCAAATCTCGGATGTGGCCGGTGGCTACTATCTGGCTTTGGATGGACTATGCAAGCCGGATCAGCGGACGATCCTTGCCGTATGGGTGCTGCTGCGGTTTATCGACTATGTGGATCCCATGGCGCATTATCCTGCGGTCTACCCGTCCCAAATCTTTTTTCTGAAGGAAAACACCGGCTATGAGATCGTTGTGCTGTATGACGGCGAGCAGCACCTTAGCAAGCTGCTGCAGCCGCAGGATGACGAGATGAAATATATCTTTGTCCTGCCCAATATCGCCATGGCGTCCCAGATGATGCTCCCCAAGGCGCCCTGCCTGTTTGCAACCGTCAACTTTGCCGGGCAGGAAGAACCGGACATTACATTCTACACAGAGGAGGCTGCAACCGATGGACTCGATAAACTCGTTCATTCATCTGCTGGATAAAATAGAGACGCAGGATCGACGGCTCGGCATGACCATAAAAAATCTCCGCTGTCTGACCGGAGGGAAAAGCATGGAGCTGGCGTATGCCATGGCGCTGAAGCTGGCTGAGGAAAGCGAAAAATTGACGCTGCTGACCAGAGCGCTTCCCGCCTACACGGGAAATCCGCGGGCGCTGCAGGATGTGGATGCGGTTGCAGCAGAGTCGGTTCCAATAGAAGCGGGCTTTACCATCGAAGGCTGGTTCTGCATCCGGCTGCCTCTGCTGCTCCCCAAAAAGGAGAGGGGCTCCGCCTCCTATATTCGGGGCATCCTGTACCCGGCGCTCAGGAGCTTCTTTCAGGGCAAAGCGCCGGTTCGATACCCCGAAAGCATCATGATATTCCGCCATGTATATGAAAAAGGCAGGCCGGAGCGTCGGTACCGGGATCATGACAATATTGAGATAAATATGGTCTCCGATACCGTCGCCATGTATGTGCTTACGGATGACGCGCCGCCGTGCTGCGATCATTTCTACTGCAGCGCGGCCTCCACGCAGGAGCGTACGGAGGTGTATGTGGTCCCGGCACGGGATTTTCCCCAGTGGCTGGTGCTGGAGCCCCTGATCCCGGACGAGGGGGTGATGCTCCATGAAAATGTGCCGGAGCGGCGTCAAAAACATGTGTAAAAACAGGGCGAAAACCTTCCTCCCAAATGACATATCTTTTAACAGCCTGAAAACACCGATGAAACCGATATTTTTCAGGCATTTTGCGTGGACGGTTTCCGACAAAGAGAGCAGTCATGTTGTCGGAAAGCTCCTGCATTCCGGGGCTTGAAACAATGATTACCGTTCGGCCGGGAAGTCATGTGCATCGGCTTATCACAGTGCTTGGGCTCGCCGGCGAATACCCTGTCCGTTCGCTTGGCGTACTGGGAAACGAGCGTACTCTCAGAGCGCTGGTGAGTAAACTTTCCACAACACAGGAGCTTCGTAACCCGGATACCGGCGAGCGGATGAGGGTAAAGCTGCTGCAGCTGACCGGTATCGGGAATGCCAAAGCAATTCGTTTCTGTAAGGGCGCTCTCCCCATACTGGAATGGATACATCCGGACGCATACGACTATTATATGGCCGCGTTTTACAATCATAGATTCCCCGGCGGTATGGCGCATCGGGACCGCAACCTTCGGGTTGCCGAGACGATTGGGATGCACCTGACTGCCGGTGTCGAGACAAGGGCCTATATGCTCCCCGCCTTGCAAAACCAGGCTATCCTTCGGATAACACCGGACGCGGCTGCCTTCTATCTGGCGCGGGACTTCAAGAAGATCACCCCTGCGGAACAGAACAAAACCATGTTCACACGCATCGTCGGCGCAATCTTCTATCCCGGCGGCTGTTACGCCGTTTACAACACGCGGAACGCCGCGATGAAATGGAACGGCATGGGAGAGTTCAAGGCACTCCACAGCCTGACAGAGCTTGCCCGCATGAATGCCGGGGTTCAGAGCATCGACTCCGCAATCCTGCTGGGCGAGTCCTATGATACGGCGCTGACCACACTGCTGGAGTCGGATAAAAACCGGCGACTGGAACTTCGGTTTGACGGAATCTATCGGCACATCTATTTTGTGCCCATGAATGCCGGTGGCATCCGGCAGTTCAGATTGCTCACCGTCCCAGACTGGAAAGAAAAGCTGCTTGAGCTGCTGTTCGACCCAGACGTCCGGTCATATAACCGGGGATTCATGGAATACGACGCCAGTATCGGCGGCACCTGTGTTTTCTCGCATCTTGACGGCGACATCGCACGCCTGATCCGTTTTCGTGAGGCAATGCAGACCGGCGCAGGGAGCTTCGAGGTACTCTGCTTCGATGATCAAGCGCCCTTTCTAAGAGAGTACCTTGGCCCGTATATCACACTCAAAACCATCGACGCTGCCACAGTAGAAGCAGAACTGGGACTATAAAGGAGGAATGCATTCTGGATAAAAAGCGAGCAGCAGCCATCATCGCCGTCTCCATACCGGGACTCATCACCCTGCTTTACCTGGGCGGAGTGCTTGGCCAATTGCTGATAAACTACGAGCTTTGGATGAATTCCGGCGGTCTTACAGGGCAAACGACCATCGGCGCCGTAGACTGGAATCCGATCGTGTGTCTGGGCAGCGCCTTCAGCATCCCGGGGCTAAAAAGCATCGGCATACTGCTGCTGACCGGGGTCGGTATCACGGCCTATGTGCGTTTCCACGATAAATTCAGCTCCAAGGACTACGATGAACGCGGATTTACCCGCAGCAAGTACGGAACCTACGGCACCGCATCATGGATGAAGGACAAGGAACTGAAGGAGATTCTGGAGATCAAGCCTCCGTCGCAGGCCGATGGCATCATTTTGGGCGAAAAAAACGGCAGCGTCGTCTGCTTACCTAAAGACACCAGACTGAACCGCCACATCGCCGTATTCGGCGCATCCGGTACCCGAAAATCCCGTGGCGTGATCCGTCCGGCGCTGTTCACCATACTCAAGCGCGGAGAGTCGGCAGTCATTACGGATCCGAAGGCGGAGCTCTATAACGATACCGCCGAGTTGTTCCGCAAGAACGGGTATGAGGTAAAAGTATTCAACCTGGTAGACCCCCGGCACGGCGACTCATGGAACTGCATGTCAGACCTGAACGGCGATACCCTGCTGGCGCAGGTGTTGACCAATGTCATCATCTCCAACACCAGTGAGGGCAAGGGCGACCATTTCTGGGACAACGGCGAGGCCAATTTGCTCAAAGCGCTGGTGCTCTATATCGATCTGGACAGGAGCCGCAGCCCGGAGACGAAGAACCTGGCGGCCGCCTACCAGCTCCTGACCCAAAACAGCGAACGGCAGCTGACGGCACTTTTTGAAAAGCTGCCGCTGGATCACCCCGCCCGTGCGCCGTTCAATCTTTTCTCGCAGGCCAGCGACACGGTGCGTTCCGGCATCGTCCTTGGACTCGGCACCCGGTTACAGGTCTTACAGAACGAGGCTGTGCGGGACATCATCAGCCGCAGCGATATCGATCTCACGGCGCCGGGCAAGCGCAAATGCGCCTACTTCGTCATACTCAGCGATCAGGACGCAACGATGGCATTTCTGTCCTCGCTGTTCTTTTCGTTTCTATTCATCAAGTTGGTGCGCTATGCCGACAGCACGCCGGAGCTGCGCTGCAAAGTCCCGGTCAACCTCATCTTCGATGAGTTCAACAATGTGGGCAAGCTCGGCGGCGCAGCGGACGGTTCGGATTTTGCCCGTACGCTCAGCGTTATCCGCAGCCGTGCGATCTATGTGATGCTGGCCGTGCAGAGCCTCGGTCAGCTCCAGAACCGGTATCCCAACAATCTCTGGGCGGAGATCGTCGGCAACCTGGACGTGCAGCTCATGCTGGGCTGTACCGATGAGGTCAGCGCCGAGTACTTCTCCGCGCGGAGCGGTGATATGTCGGTGGAGATCAACTCCACCATGACCGTGCGCAAGACCATTGCCGTAGCGCAGGTCATCCCCCAATACCGTCAGACGGAGGGCCAGGGGCGCAGACGGCTGCTGACTCCGGACGAGGTGCTGCGCATCCCAAACGAGGAACTGCTGGTGGTCATCCGAGGACACAATGTCCTGAAACTGAAAAAGTTTGATTATGCTGACCACCCGCTGGCCAAGGAATTGACTCCCGTCAGCATTCTTGATTACACACCCCCGCACGCGGCAGCGCCTTTTCTCCAGACCGAGACGACTTTGCCACGCGCAGCGCCTGAGGAGCGGCCGCACACATCGTCCATACCCTCAAAACGCAGAACTCTGTACAGCTCCGCAAAACCGCCGAGCGAGTTTTGAACTCAATGATTTAACTAAAAAGTTGACATTTAACTTTAGTGATGTTATAATGCCGAAAGAAAGTTAAATTGGTGGTGAGCAAATGGACTATATCACAAAAACACTGGGCGTCCCGGTAATACGGACAGAGTGGAAGCAGCAGGCAGCCTTGCCGCTTTTTTTGAACGATAGATATACATTTGAACAAGCGGACATTGGCGGAGTAGCGTGCCTTATTGTTCATCCTGTGGGGGAACTCGATACGATCAATACCCTTAAAAAGCATGTGGCGAGGCTGCATGCAGCAAGCGGGCGACAGGTCGTTTTTGAGTTAACGGCCATATCCCGGCAGCGCCGCAACTCCTTCATTGATGCGAAGCTGGCGTTCGTCGTGCCGGAAAAGCAGGTGTATCTTCCCTTTCTTGGGGCTCTGCTTACAGAGCGCTGCGATAGCGAGGGACTCATGACGGGCGCAGAGAAGCTGCAGCCGTCTGCGCAGATGCTGCTGTTTGCCTATATCCTGAATGGGAACGAGCCTATGCTCATGACGCCTTTTGCGGAGCGGTTTGCCTTTTCCGCAATGACGATCACGAGAGCGGCAAATCAATTGGTAGCGCTTGGACTCCTTAACAAGTCCTGCTCCGTCGGAGCGCAGAAAATGCTCTGCACCGAGCTCGACACGAAGGGACTATATCAAAAAGCCGTCCCCTACCTCATCCAGCCTGTCCGGACAACCGTATTCATCGAAAAGAGCGCTGTGACCCGGGATATGTTTCCCGCAGGGCTGAGTGCGCTTTCGGAAATGAGCATGCTCAATCCGCCGGCGGTCGAAACATGGGGTATGGTTGGCGGTAAAATTAAGGGATCGGCACAGAAATTGATCGATTCTGAAAAGCAATGCGCCCTGCAGCTCTGGCGCTATGACCCGCGCCGTATCAGTCAGACAGGCGGAGTTGATGTACTGTCGCTGGCGGCAAGCTTAGCAGACGATATGGACGAGCGGGTAGAGCAATGTATTGAAGAAATACTGGAAAAGGTGTGGTGACAAAGATGGTAACCGGATTTGAGAGCTTCAAGCGGTGGTTTTCCGAGTACAGCGAGCAGTATGCAATTATCGGCGGAACAGCATGCGACCTGCTCATGAGCGAGGAAGGTATGGATTTTCGGGCAACGCGAGATATTGATATGGTGCTGATCGTAGAGAGCCTGACGCCGCAGTTCGGAGAACGATTTTGGTCATATATCAGAGACGCAGGGTACGAGCATAGAAATAAAAGTACCGGCGAACCGCAGTTTTACCGATTTACGAATCCGAAGAGCCGGGATTATCCCTACATGATAGAGCTGTTTTCCCGTCGCGCTGATGCAATTGCCCTTTCGGATGATGCGGTACTTACGCCATTGCCACTGGACCATGAAATATCCAGCCTGTCGGCGATTTTGCTGGATGATGCGTATTACCAATTCCTGCGCAAGGGGAAAACCATAATAGATGGGATACCGATTCTTGACGCAATGCACCTCATCCCATTCAAGGCCAAGGCGTGGCTGGATCTTCGCCAGCGAAAGGAAGCCGGCGCAAAGGTTGACAGCAAAAACATCCGGAAGCACAAAAATGACGTGATCCGGCTCAGCATGCTGTTGAGAGAAAATGATACGCTTGACTTGCCGCAAGCGATCCGCAATGATATGAAAGGCTTCCTTTCCGCAATGCGCGAAGAATCGATTGACCTCAAGGCACTTGGAATACGAGGAACGTCGCAGGAGGAAATAACGGGAAGGCTGCTTACGGCGTATATCCTGAACAAATAAGACATATTACCGGCAGATGAGCGTCTCAGAAATGGGACGCTCTTTTTATATTCAAACAAAAGAAACGGAGGATCAAACAATGGCAACGAAAAAAACGGCGGTGATCCCGGAAGAAGAAATTCTTGCGGCCGCGACGGACGAAAACATCAATGAACACGCATTACATCAGACTGAAACTGAACCTGAACCGGATAGAGTGCTCAGCGCTGAAGGGGAGCCCGGAGACGCTGATCTCATCGACATTTGCCAGACTGGTTCCGAATCTGCGAATCCCGAAGGGATGCCGATCGAAGACGCCGCGCGCAACACCCCGGAAGCACCGGTATCCCAGACTGGATCGGGCACTGAACTTCCCGGAGAATTCCCGGCCGGATCCGATGAATTAACTGCGCCGGAAGCTCCGGCGTCCCAGACCGATTCCGACTTGGAGGAGAAAAAACCTGAAGAGAGCCCGCCGGCCCGCCGAACCAGAAAACCAAGAGCCAAGAAAAGTGAGTCTGACACAGCAGCGGCAGAACCGCCCGGGGATGCATCCGACGGCGTCGCAGTTCCGGAGAAGAAGCCGCGCAGGCGCGCCGCTGCCAGACCGGCGTCGCCGGTGGTATCCATCGACGAGCGCCCCAGTGTGGAAACGGAAGCGGACAAAGCCCGCAACGATTTGCTGGACCTGGTAGAATCATTAAAGACCAAACGGATCCTGACCGGGACCATTCAGGGCATCGAACGCCCCGCTGACCATCCCTCACGTTCTCTTGCAGTCATTTATCATGGCGATATCAAGGTTATTATTCCTGCGGAGGAGGCGGTGGAGCCGCCGGAGGATTTCCGCGGCAGGCTTCCGGAGGATGTGCTGCACTATATGGTCACCAAGCGCCTGGGGGCGGAAGTGGATTACATCATCAAGGGCATCGACGCCAAGGCGGGCGTTGCAGTCGGCAGCCGTCTTGAGGCTATGTCCGCTAAGCGCCGCGCGTACTATTTCGGTACAGACCGGGATGGAAACAATCTGCTCTACGAAGGTATCTGTGCGGAAGCTCGCGTTGTATCCGTCATTCGTGCCGGCATCTTCGTGGATCTGTTCGGCCTGGAGGTCTACATCCCGCTTCGTGAGCTGAGCTACCAGCGTATGCTGGATGCGCAGGACAGCTTTCAGCCCGGGCAGCGCATTCTGGTTAAGATCCTGAGCATCGACCGCAGTGACCGAACCCGTATCCGGGTCAGCGCCTCCATCAAGCAGGCCGGCGAGAATCCCTATGAAAAGGCGCTGCGGCGTTATTCTGTGGGCAACCGCTATGTAGGTACTGTCAGTATGGTGGACATGAACGGTGTGTTCGTCTCACTGGACGGCGGCATCGACTGTCTGTGCAGCTATCCTAAGCGCGGGCGCCCGCCCAGAGGCTCTCGCGTAACGGTACGGATTCTGGGCATCAACAACGAATCCAATCGAATCTGGGGCGCGATCACACACATCGCTACCCCGAGATGACTGGAGCGAACAGAAAATGACAAGGAGGTTGAACAACTATGCTTGATTACGATCTGACCCGCGCAGAGCAGGTCAGAAGAACGGATCTTGCGCAAAAAGCCCGCAGGATGATCCTGTCCCACATGAAGGTGGAGGCGGAGGACGAAACTTCGCTGACGCTGGATCACCGCGGCTACTATATGCAGATCTCGTTCTCGCCGCTGCACCCGCTGCTGGTCGTCTGCCTGGCTAAGGCGATCCGAAACCCGGATGGCGCACGAAAACAGCAGCTTGCCAACGAACTGAACCTGCACAGTGTGCTGGGCAGCCACGCCATCAACGAGGACGTCGGCTGTTATTCCTATCGCGCCACCCACTGGCTGGATACGGAGCTCACGCCGGAACGGTTCTTTGAAATACTCAGCCGCTGCGTTGACGAAGCGGATCGTGGCTATTTCAATCTGGCAGGATGAGTATATTGCCGTAATGCTCAGTGCGTATCCGCGTACCGGACAACCCCACCGCCTCCCGGCAGTACCCGGGGAAAGCCTCAAGTGAGAGCCGGGAGCCATACTGCGGCACTCCGGAGTACACCTTACAGCCGTCAAGCCCTCCGGAATCAGAACCAGCCATACTCAAAGAGCCGGCCATGAACGAACTGCATTTGCGCGAACTGCGGCGTTGGAGTTGGTTTCACCTATGACTCTACCGCAACAGAATGCCGGGATACCCCCATTATCGCCGGAGATATATCCATCCATCCGGCGCAGGATATCAAATCACGGCTGGAACTGTACGCAGCAGACGGCATCATATATTTCTGCGTTTGGGCGCAGCTGAGAACAGAAGCGTGATACGATCTGTATATCGGCTGCACCTGAGCCAAACCACATCACGCAGCGAGAAGCGCATCGGAAACGGTGCGCTTCTTTGCTGCAAAAAAACAGGAGGTAAAGGACCGATGAAACGTAAAACGCTCAAGAAAGCCCTTTCGGCATTCTTGTCCCTGCTCATGTGCATGATGACGCTTTTGTCTATCAGCACACCTGTGTTTGCCGCAACGACGGTAGACGCTTACATGGTGGATTTCCCACGCGACGGCGACAGCAACTACTCTGCGACGGCGTGGGGCCACTCTGCCACGTCTCTGATGGGCGGATGGCGGTATCTCAACAGCAAATACACAACGGTGCATAGCATCGGCACCTATAACGGTCAGGTTTCGTATTGCATCGAGCCCGGCATCGGGCAAAATGCCGGCGATACTCTCTCCCACAAGGATGAGACATTTTGGGAAAACTACCCCAGCCACCTCAATCCGACCATTTCCCCGGATACCATCAAGGTCCTGCTTGGCCGGATCATGCAGTATGGCTATCAGGGCAATGTATCCACATCCTGGCGTTCTCAGAACGCCTCGGATGCAGCTGCGTTAAGCCATATAATCGCTACACAGCTGCTGGTCTGGGAGACGGTTGTCGGCGAGCGTGACGCAAGCTTCAACAAGGTGGATCCCTCCGGCTATGGGAAGAGCGCGGTTTGGAGTTATATCCGGGACGAGCATCCGCTTCGCAGCCAGATCCGCTCCCATTATAATTCCATGGCCGCCAGCGTGCAAAGTCACGCAGAGATCCCCAGCTTCTGCGCACGAAGCATTGGCAGCGCACGCAGCTATGAACTCAAATACGACGGCACGCGATATACCGTGACACTGACGGATACCAATGGAGTGCTGTCGAACTTCTCGTTCAGCTCCTCGGAACCCGGAATCAGCTTCTCCCGAAGCGGGAACCGCCTGACAATCACCTCCGACATGCCGATTGCAGGCGATATCCGCGTAAGCGCCAGCAAGACCAACGGCGTGCGAAGCGGTGTGGTCGTCTGGACGGACGGCAACAAAGGCGCCGGCATTCAGGACGTTGTCACCTACGGCGAAAATGTGTCAGACCCTGTCAGCGCCTATCTTCGGCTTGAGATGGAGGCGCTCGGCACCATGCACCTGGTCAAGACCAGCGAGGATGGCGTTGTGGCCAACATTTCTTTCACGATCTCCGGCAACGGAATCACCAAGACTGTGACTACCGGCCGCGACGGCACGATTGACGTATCCGAGCTCATGGCCGGCACCTATACCGTAACAGAGGCGGACATTGAGCGTTATACGCCCCAGACTTCACAGCAGGTCACCATTGTCGGTGGGCAGACCTCGACCGTGACCTTCAACAACGTGCTCAAACGCGGTGCATTGGAGGTGACCAAGACTTCGGAAGACGGATTCGTTGAGGGCGTAAAGTTTCGCTTGTACGGCAAATCCCTTTCCGGCCTGAACGTCGATGAGTATGCGGTAACGGACTCCACCGGCGTGGCTAAGTTCCGCAATGTCCTGATTGGCGGCCCATATACCATCGAGGAGGTCGATACGGCCATTCGTTACGTTATCCCTGATCCCCAGTCAGTATCTATCCAGTGGAACCGAGTTGCAGAGCGCAGCTTTGCCAATATCCTCAAAAAGTTTACCGTGACCGTAACCAAGACGGATGCAGAAACCGGAACACCGCAGGGCGACGCCACGCTGTCAGGCGCTAAATACGGGATCTACAAGGGCGGGAAGCTTGTCGATGTGTATTACACAGACGCCAAAGGTCAGTTCACCAGCAAAGAGTATATCTGTGATACCGACTGGACGATCCGTGAAATGGAACCCTCAGAGGGGTACCTCCTCGATACGACGGAACATACCGTTGGTGCAGCGCCTGGTCAGTATACGGTTGAACACAATACAACGGCTAACGCCGTGACCGAAACGGTAATCAAGGGCAGTATCCGCCTGATCAAGCATATTGATGCCGAACTGGAAACCTCCGAGAACGCGCCAACCCCGCAGGCGGAGGCTGAGATCCCCGCAGCAACGGACCCCTCTGCGCCGGAAGGCTCCACATATTTTGTTAGCCCGGACGCTGCCGCACCGGAGGATGCGCAGGGAACTGCAGCTTCCGATGATGCAAAGGACGCAGCCGAACCGGCAGCGGAAGAAACCCCAATGCCCAATCAAACCGACATGGAAACGCCGGCCGAGTTTGAGCCGGAAGCAGCCGATACGCTGATTCCCGGTCAGAATGAAGCGGAGCCAGAACCCGAAAACGGATCTGTACCGACGGCGGAGTTCAACCCCTCCGGCAATGCAGGCATTATCGAGAAGCCGGAAGCAGGCGCGATGTTCCAGCTTTATATCTCAAGTGCCGGAAGCTATGACGCAGCTAAAGATGGCGAGCGCGATTTGCTCGTGACGGATGAAAACGGCGTAACACTTTCCAAGGATCTGCCTTACGGCCGCTATACCGTACACCAAATCGAGGGACAGGAAGGACAGGCCTTTGTTCCGGACTTTACCGTATTCATCAGCTCCGACGGACACCTGTACTCCTATATCCTGAACAACCAGACCATCACCAGCTTTATCCGCGTGGAAAAACGCGATGCTGAGACCGGGAAAATCATTCCGGCAGCAGGCATCGGTTTTCAGGTCAGAGACCTGACCTCCGGCGAACTGATTTCACAGACCGTCTATTATCCGGCGCCAGTGACCATCTCCACATTCTATACCGCAGACGATGGCACGCTGATGCTCCCCTGCGAGCTGCCCTACGGCCGCTATGAGCTGATCGAGGTGACAACCTGCCATGGCTATGTGCTGGATACCGCCCCGGTTCCGTTTACCGTGGATGGGTCAGAGGCTGTCGTGACAGTTACAAAGTCCAACATGGCGCAAAAAGGCGTCATCCGTATCCAAAAGACCGGCGAGGTCTTCAGCAGCGTTGTAAACGAGGGATCCATCTTCCGGCCTGTATATGAGAATACCGGACTTCCGGGAGCAGTCTTTGATATTGCTGCTGCGGAGGATATTTACACCCCTGACGGAACCTTGCGTGCAAAGGCCGGAGACATCGTAGACACCGTCACCACGCAATCGGACGGCATGGCTGCCAGCAAGGCACTCTACCTTGGCAAGTATGTGATCACCGAGAAGCAAGCTCCGCACGGCATGGCGCTTCAGACCGAAGCGCATACGGTTGAACTGGTATATGCCGGTCAGGAGGTCACGGTCACCGAGCTTCGGGCAGATATGTACAATGAACGCCAGCGTGTGGAGATCAGTCTGGTAAAAACCATGGAAACGGATACGCTGTTCGGCATTGGCCAAAGAGACGAGCTCACGCACGTTACATTCGGCCTTTATGCTGCGGAGAAGCTTGTGGCAGCCGATGGCAGCAGCATCCCGCAGGACGGCCTGATCGAGATGGTGTCCTTGAATAAAGACGGAAAAGCGACGTGCAAGACGGATCTCCCCTTTGGACGCTTCTACCTGCAGGAGATCTCTACCGACAGCCATTACCAGCTTGGCGATACGAAGTATCCGGTGTCGTTTGACTACGCCGGGCAAGACAAGAAGCTTGTCAAGCTGATTGCCAACGAGGGCGCAGCCATTGAGAATAAGCTGATCTACGGCTCCGTTTCGGGTCTGAAGGTTGATGCAAACGATAAGCCACTCTCCGGTGCGGTCATGGGTCTGTTTACTGCATCCGAAACGAGATTCACGAAGGATACCGCACTGCTGACAGCCGTATCCGCCGAGGATGGCAGATTCCGCTTCGAAAAGATCCCCGCCGGCAACTGGCTCGTGCGCGAGATCGAGCAGCCCAAGGGCTTCGTTCTGAGCGAAGAGCTGTTCCCGGTAACGGTCAAGGAGCAGGGACAGGTCATTGAGATCAAGATTGCAAACAAACTTATCCGCGGCAGCGTCACACTGACGAAGTATGACGCAGACTATCCCGAGAATAAACTCAGCGGCGCGGTATTCGAGGTCTACCGTGATGTTAACGGGAACAAGGCGCTGGACAAGGACGATGTATTGCTCGGCACCATGGAGGAGTCCTCTGCTGGCGTTTACTGGATGAAGGATCTGGAGTACGGCGGCGTACTGGTAAGGGAGAAAACCGCACCGGAGGGCTTTATTCCGGACGAGAAAGCCTACTATGTGGAGATCGATACCGACGGAAAAACCTACACCGTTGAGAACGAAGCCGGAAAGGGCTTTATCAACCATGCGCTGAAGGGCTCCCTCAAGATTATTAAGACCACCAGCGACGGAAAGAAAGAGGGCTTTGCGTTCCGCATCACCGGCGCCAACGGCTACGATATGACATTTACAACCGACGCCAAGGGCGAAATCTTCATTGAGAAGCTGCGCATCGGCGAGTATACCGTCACGGAGCTGAAAAACAGCGCCAGCGAAGGGTACAAGATCGCAGACCCCGTCAAGATCACGCTTGTTGCAAATGAAACGCTGACGGTAAAGATCCATAACGACAAGACGAAGGTGGATGTTCCCAAGACCGGAGACGACACCGATCTTATGCTATGGATCTCACTGCTCGGGCTTGCGGCGGCAGGAGTAGGCTGCACAGCGTTTTTCTACCTGAAAAAGCGCAGAACGGGCAAGCATATTGCCGTGAAGAAGTAAATAACACCAATCCGGGGATATGCTTGAACGCACATCCCCGGATTCGTTATGGAGGAACGATATGAAAAACGACAGGCGCAGAAGAAATCGGCCGCGGAACCGTGAGAAGAAGGGCGTCAAGCAGTCCCCGGGCCAGGAATGCCGGCACGTATGGTCGGGCGGCGTATGCCTTAAATGCGGGTGCTTGCAGCAAAACCCACGCTCAAACAGTGAAAAATTGCCCGCAGGACAAAATCCTGCGGGCAGTACAGATGTCAGAGATAGTTGATGGGAATGACCCGATCCGAACCCTTCAATGAGACCAGCCTGTCATAAAGGCAGATCACACCGCCTGGACCGTGTCTGACACCGGGGATCTTATCCAGGAGGTCGAAAGCGTCCATGTCTTTCTCCGGTGGGTCGATGTGCTTTTTCATCCCCAACGGACACGGCGTCCCTTTCTCAGTTATTGCCGGTGATGAACGCAGCATGGAAAGAGCATTGCAATCAGAATTCTTCATGCTATAATATACCCACATCACTCGTGAGGCTATGACTGACTGCGCCCAGGCCAAAGGATAATTGGTGCACGGTTGTAAACGGGTGCAGAAGGAGGAATAAAGTCTATGACAAAGAAAGAGCTTGTCGCTTATGTGGCTGAAAAGGCCAATCTCAGCAAAAAGGACGCGGAAATAGCGGTCAATTCCGTATTTGACGGTATCACGGAAGCACTGAAAACCGACGGCAAGATCCAACTGGTCGGCTTCGGCAGTTTTGAAGTGAAGGAGCGCGCCGCGAGGATGGGCAAAAACCCGGCTACCGGGGAAACGATCGAGATCCCGGCCGGCAAAGCCCCTTCCTTTAAGGCGGGAAAGGCGCTCAAGGACACGATCAAGTAAAAACAAAATACAGCATCAGAGAGGACGGCTTGAGAAATCAGGCCGTCTTTTTCTATGCAAATTACAGGAGGTCATTATGAAAAAGATGAAAACAGGCATCGGCGTAATGCTGGCGCTATTGTGCTGCACCCTCATGTGTACAGGTGTTGTCTATGCTACCGGCGATGACACAGACGGCACGGAGCTTCAAGTCGCGCAGCCCGTCATCCTTGAGGTACAGCTTGGCCCCCAATGGG
>OLPW01002931.1_pt1 | contig 14258 bp, 13 predicted proteins | sample 1672161 | NCBI WGS metagenome assembly OLPW01 (sample SAMEA3136654, study PRJEB25190) | human gut metagenome
GCGGTTTATTTTATCCTGTTCTCTGGGTACCGAAACGGATATAGTTGTACTCCTTCGAGATAGCGTCCCATGTGGGCGCGCCGACTACTCCGGAGACCGTCAGCCCGAAAAGCCGCTGGAATGTCCTCACAGCGTCCTCGGTCTGCTGACCGAAATATCCGCTGACTGGTATCTCGGGAATGTCGCGGTAGGTCCTGCCGATAAGATTCAGATAGGTCTGGAGCGCCCGTACGTCGTTGTTGCTCATGCCCGGCGTCAGGACATATCCGGGGTACAGCGCGGCGGTGTTCCCGGCGTAGCCCTCGGGCAGCCCGTTAAGTATATTGTTGTAAATTTTCTGTATCAGGGTCCAGGTGGAGAAATCGACTATGCCGTCCGGATCCTGACCGTAAAACCGCTGGAACGCCTTTACCTGGTTCTCAGTTTCCGTTCCGAAAACTCCGTTTGCGGGGACGGTGGGTATCTCGGGATTGAAATACGAAATAACGTTGAGGAAGTACTGCAGATAGCTCACGAAAATCCCGTAATCACCGTTGCGGAGTTCCTCCGGGAATTCCTCCGCAACTTCGGAGGGTCTCAGCCCCTCGGAGGTCAGCTCTGCGAGATTCTTTACGGCTACGAAGATGTACTTTATCTGATACCAGGTCGCCTTGTTGACTATCCCGGTCTGCGGCAGCCCGAAAACTCCCTGGAACACCCTGACCGCTTCGGCGGTGGACTCCCGGTAGAATCCGTTCGTGGGGATTATCTTTGGTATCGCGGGGTAGTTGTCGGAGATGCGGTTGAGTTCGGTCTGAATGGTGCGTACCTCGTTGCCGGAGCTTCCGAACCCGAAGGGAGTTCCGGGATAGCTGCCGATGAACGGCTCCACGGCAGCGTTGCGCACTATGTTGATATCGTCGCCGTAGTAGTATTGCAGCATTTCATACGGCGTGAAACCCCGGTTGGCGAGTTCCACGGTGCCCCACTGGGAAAGCCCCTGGCAGGTAACGGAGGTACCGTTGCAGAACTGCGTGAACAGCGGCTCGATGCTCCCCTGCCGCACGACGTAGTTGTTGAATATCTCATCGACGATCTGGCTGATGTTATTGAAAACGTCCCTGCCGTATACGAACGCCTGGTCGTACTGCGTGGAGCTTGTTATGTCGAAATCATAGCCGCGGCTGCGGTACCACTCGGTATATACGCGGTTGAGCGCGAATGTCACCTGGGCGTAGATGTTGGCGCGTATCGCGGCTTCCGGCCAGGTGGGGTATATCTCGCTGCTTGCCACGTTCTTGATGTAGTCCGGGAAGGACAGGGTGACATTCTGGGCGTCGGAATCCGGCGTGCCGAGATGTACGGTTATCGTTTCCGGAATGACTGGTTTGGCGATATCAGGCATTCGGCACCTCCGTAAGGTCGGGTTCGTTTTCGCTGATGGTCTCGCCGCTGTCCTCGCTTCTGGGAATCATCGCGGTACGCTGCACGGAGAGTATCCCCTCAAATATGGGGAGATTCCTTATCGCCACCGGCGCGTAGCCCTTGGCGGTGATATCCGCGTCATACAGGGAATAGGGCTGTATTCCGCTGTCGGGGGTCTGGGAAAGATGGCTCGGCGGCGCGGGCAGCGGCACTATCTCGGTCTGACCGCTTTGATTGGTGACGAGGTCGTAGAATGTGTGCGGCTTCCCGCCGATTATCTTGAACACGATGACCCGCGCGTTCGGGACAGGCAGTGCATTGCGCGCCGTGTATGTCCTGAAGCGAAGCGTACCCTGCCGGGTGTTCACCGCAAGGAAATCCTCGAGCTTGTCGTATTCCGGCTCGTCGGGGCACTTGGTGTGACCGTCGTTCTCCTGCTGTACGAGCGGCTTGATGTCGTCGCGGGAATTCACCGGTCCCGACTGGTCCACGAATGTCCGCCGCCCGAGCCGTTCGTCCGGGGACTGACCGCTCACCGGCAGAGTTCCGATGTTTTCGATGGTTCCCGGAGCCGCAGTGGTGTTCTCGCCCTCCCGCGGGAACTGGGACGGCTGCTCCCGCTCCAGCTCATTGCTGGGCGTGTTGTTTTCCACGGGCGGCTCCTCGTTTGTTTCGGCTATCTGCGGAGGGTTATCCGTGAACTGCGGCGGCAGCGAGTTGAAATCGTCGGTCTGCACTCCCTCCGGGCGGTCGGACTGCGGCAGTTCCTGCTCCGGAAGCTCGCCAGATCGATCCGAAGTTTCGGAAGCCTCCGGATTCCCGTCAGACGGCGGAGCGGTGTTTATTATGTCGGAGAAGTACTTCTCAAGGTCGTTCAGCGCACGCTGATCGTCAGAGTATCCGATGATACGGGGCTTGGGCGGCTCCGAGGACTGCGGCTGAGTATCCCGGTGCTCCGGGATTTCCTGGACGCCCTGAGCCGGCGGCTCCTCCGGCAGCATTTCCGGGAATGAGAGCTTCTCGGGTTTGGGAGCCTGCCTGCTGTATTCCATAAGTTCGCGCTTGTATTTTTCAACGAGCTTCTTCATGTCTTCCATATTGACCTCCTGTAAAGTACGTGTAAGTAGGATCGGGCAGTGCGGAATATCGGAACGTACATTCCATACATTCCTTTATATGCAGAAGGTCACCTCTAAAAACCTTGTTTGAGTGAAAATGTGTATAGCACACCGACTGCTTCTTCAAACCTCCTCGTAAGGCATACAGCCTTACTTCGTCGGCTTTCATCGCATTCGGCGCACTCTACCCATTTTCCCTCTTCAAACCGGTTTTTAGAGGTTCCCAGAAGAATCTCGTTTCGTCAGCCGATAAGCCTGACCGTATCCGGATTCCCCGCCGCATAAAAACCTCCTGAAACTGTTTTTGGTTGATTATATGCGGCGGGTCGGCGATTAATTACCGAGCGTGCTAATCCTGCGCCTGGAAATACCCGTCATCAGTATCACAGCAATGACGGCGGACAGCCCCTCGGCGATAAGGAATGTCAGCCATACAAGCCACATCATGTCAGTGCTGCCGGAATTCTTTACGATAAGCGAGAATCCCCATGCCACCGGCAGAACGAACAGTATCTGCCTGCACACCGATATCACCAGCGACTGCACACCGGATTCCAGCGCCTGAAAAATTCCCTGGAACGCCACGTTAGCGCCGGCGAAAATGAAGCTCAGCGAAATCACCCGCATAGCGCTGATGCAGAGCTGCTCTGTTTCACCGGAAAGTCCGAACAGCGCCGCGAAGGGCTGCGCGAATATCTCCAGCAGGACAAGACCCGCCGCCATGATTATCAGCGTATACAGCATGCCGTATTTTATGCCCTGCTTTACGCGCTCCCGGCTTCCCATGCCGTAGCCGAAGGAAACTATAGGCGTGATGGCGTCGCGCAGTCCGAATGCCGCGAACAGTATAAACTGCTGTATCTTGTAGTAGAGTCCGTAGGCGGTGACGGCGTTTTCGCTTATCTGGACGAGTATAAGGTTAAGTCCGTAGGTCATAACTGACATCAGAGCCTGCGCGATTATCGCGGGAAGCCCGATGGAGTATATTTTCCCTATGACGGAGCAGGAGGGTCTGATGTACCGCCAGCCGCTGTCTATCTCCTTGATGAGCCGGAAGTGGAATATCACAGCCAGAACGCAGGAAACCACCTGACCGATGACCGTAGCAAGCGCCGCGCCGACTATTCCCATCTCAGGGATCCCGAGCAGGCCGTATCGGGTCGAGTATGATGTTGGTAACGGCTCCTGCGACCTGCGCTATCGTGGAGAAAAGCGACCGCCCGGAAGCCTGGAGGGTCTTTTCAAACACCGAGAAGAAGATTATCCCGAATGACAGAGTGCAGCATATGCGGATATATTCCTCCGCCATCTCCGCTATTTCTGCGTTCTTCGTCTGTGAGCCGACGTAGGCTCCCGTGCCGAATATTCCGAACAGCAGGAACACCGCGTATATCACCGCCGCAAGGAATATCGCGTTTCCGGCGGCTTTGCCCGCGAGCTCCCGGTCGCCCTGGCCAAGGCTGCGGGACATCAGCGCGTTCATTCCCACGCCGGTGCCTATGGCTATCGCGACCATCAGCATCTGCACCGGGAAAGCCAGCGTAAGCGCGTTCAGAGCCTGTTCGCCTCCCTCTGCCATGTTGGACACGAACGCGCTGTCAACAATGTTGTAGACCGCCTGCAGCATCATTGAAATTATCATCGGAATACCCATGCTCAGCATGAGCCGGTTGACCGGTGCCGCCGCCATTTTGTTCATCTGTGGATTCTTTGTGATTTCCATATTGTGTAAATTGTCTCCTCTCACAAAAAAAGTGCGGCATCTGCGTTCCGAATCTGGATTTACGCAAATGCCACACGATCTTTTTTATTTATTACCTTATGGTAACATCTAAAAACCTCCTTCACGGCAGATTTCTATGACTTATATCATCTGCTTCGTTGTCAAACCTTGAAATACATACAGTATTACTGCGGTTTGACGCCTAGCATCTGATATAAGTCATGTACGAAATCTGCTCGTGTCCCGGTTTTTAGAGGTTACCTTATGATTCTAGCAGAAACTTCCCGTTTTGTCAAAGGCTATTCTGCACAAAATGCGGGTGTTACGCGCATTAAATTTCGCCGTTTATTTGCCCGGAAACTCCGCCGATATCAAGCACGGTTTCGTTGAATACGGGCACCGCCGACCCGGGAGCCGCCGTTTTTTCCTGCCCGTTTGGGAGCGTGAAGCTCCATGCCTCGCCTGAGAGATTCTTCAGCCCGAAAAGACCGGGGTTCACCTTGTTGCGGACTACCTCGCCGATACACTCGACATCATCATTGAACAGCTTTGCGCCGTCAAACAGCAGAATGCGCTGTTTTCCAAGATGCAGCGCCAGCGGCGGCTGGTAGTGGGTACCGCAGGGGCAGACCACCTTTCCGTCAGCGTCGCGCTCCGAGCCGGAGATGAATCCCTGGGCGCCGCAGGTGCAGGCGCAGATATCGCCGCGCATGCGCACCAGGAGGTCAAGCCACTGCTTTTCGATAAGCCGCTTTTCCGGCTGGAAAAGTCCGTCAGTGAAGGAAACGGTGAATGCGTCACGGATATAGTCCGGCATTATGCGCCAGAACTTGATTATATTGTTGTGGACTCCGCGCACCGGGCGGTTGGAATCGTCGGACGGGTCATAGACGAACATCGGTTCGTAGCCGTAGTGACGGCGCTCCGCGTCCTCCGTAAGGCAGACGCTTTTCAGCACCCTGCCGCCCTCCAGCGGGTCGCCGCGCAGCAGAAGCCGGAACAGCACCACCGCCAGGGAATAGCGGTCAGTCAGCTTGTCGGGAGCTTTCTCGCCCCTTACTATCTCCGGCGCCATGTAGCCGGGCTTGCCCGCGATTCCGAGGTTCTCGCCGTAGGGCGCGATGTTGTCGCAGTCGCATATCAGTACGTCGCCGTCGGTCGGGCGAATGAAGAATCCGCCGTCGTTGAGGTCCTGGTAGCTTCTGCCGGAGTTATGCAGTTCCCGGAACGCCGAGGTTATCTTTATCGCGGCGTTCACTATGGAATACAGCCCGGAGAATTTCACCCTGGCGTTCAGAATATCGGAAAACGGCGCGTACTCCGGCGGGATAAGCTCCATCAGGAAGCCGAAGCCCTCGGAGGTGTCGGCGGTCATCATCAGCGGCATTACGAACGCCGGGGAAGAACTGCCGTCCTCGCACAGGCGCTGGAGATTCTCGCGGAACATCGCGGGATTTTTCAATTTCTTCGTGAAGTACATTTTCAGCGCGTAGTCTCTCCCGCGGTAGGAGGCGCGGTAGACTGCGCCCTGTCCGCCCTGCCCGAGAAGCTGCGTTATTTCCGCCTCTCCGCCTAATTCCAGCGGAACTCTGTCACCGACCTTCATCATCAGAAGCCGCCTCCGGTTATGGAGTCGAACTTCTCCTCTGCGGCGGTCTCGGCTTCGTTGCCGCACCACTCGCATACCGTTTCGGTCTCGCCGTTCCAGCAGGTGGTCCTGCCGCACTCCGCGCACTGGAAGAATCCCTTCGCGCCGCAGTAGGGGCAGGAGGGGTACTCCGTTGTGATGTAGATATTTCCGCTTATTTTAGTATCGCCGAACTTCTCGCGCTCGGCGGTCTGCTCCGACACCTTGAACGCCCACGTAGCGTACCAGCCTCCGTCCTCGCGCTGCTCCGTGCGTATGCCGAACAGTGCGTGGTCGTTCTTGCATTTTGTAAGGATAACTGCTGCTTTCACTTTGTTTTCCTCCGATCATTTATGTTCCTGATTTTCAAGCTTTTCAAGCACCCTTGCGGCCTCTGAATGTCCGTTTTCCGCCGCCATGCGGAAATAACGCTTCGCTTCCGAGCGGTTTTTCTCAACGCCGGTGCCGCGAAGATACATCACGCCGAGATTGTACTGCGCGATGTCCAGACCCTGAGCCGCCGCCTTCGAGAACCACGAAAACGCCGCGTAAATGTTCTTTTCAACGCCGCTTCCGAGGTACAGGCACTTTCCGTAGCTGCACTGAGCCTTCGCGTGACCCGCCTCCGCGGCGTGGCGGTAGAACATCGCAGCGCCGGTGTAGTCCTTTTCGGCAAGACAGCGCCGCGCGGACTGGTAGTTCTCCTCGCCGTCGTCCGGGAGCGGCTCCGGCGGCTCTTTTTCTTCGTCGGGCGGCGGCTCTGTTGCTTCCGGCTGGCTCGGCAGGAGCTTTCGCCAGCGGACGGCGGTCTCCGGGTTTTCATCGACGAACGTACCGGTTTCGTAGCTCAGCGCTATCACCTTTATTGCATCCTCGTAGCCCTGCTTTGCAGAGCGCAGGAACCATTCGAATGCGGCGCCCTCGTTGAGCTCGCAGGCTATGCCCTCGGCGTAGAAGTATCCGGTCATGTACTGCGCGGCGGGAACGCCGTTTTCAGCCGCTCTCAGGAACCATTCCCGGGCGGTCTTGACGTCCTGCGTGCCGCCCCTGCCCTCCATGAGGTAGAATCCCACGTAGTATTCCGCTTCGGCGCAGTCCTGCTGAGCCGACTGGACGAACCAGTACAGCGCCCTGCTGTAGTCCTTTATGCGGTCGAAGTGACGTCCCAGGCTGTACTGTTCCGCGCTGTCGGTGATGTTCTTGCGGCTTTCGGTCTCTGCGGCGGAGGGCGGAGCCTCCATTCTGAACGCGATATCGCAGCCCAGGGCTTCCGCGACTGCCTCAACTGCCGAAGCGGCGGAGCGTCCCTTCAGTCCGATCTCGTCCCTCAGCGACTTAACGCACCTTGCCGCAGCGGCGGAGCGCACCTCGAACGGCTTGCCCCGCACCGTCCACAGCTTCTGCGCGCAGCCGTCGTAGAGCGCAACGTAGCACAGTCGGCGCGCGGCGTTCTCCTTCGGGAAGATGTCCGCTATAAGCGCGTCGGTGCGGCGGCGGTCGAGAAGGGTCTTTTCGCCGAAGTGCTGCGCTATGTAGCTCAGTATCCCTTTAAGCTCGCGGATAGGGTCGCCTTCGGGGGTATGCACCGTCTTGCAGAACGGACAGCGTCCCTCTGTTGCCTGCGCGCTCTCGTCGAACGCCTTGCCGCATTTTCCGCATACCATGCAGATTCACCTCCCGTCTGAAATTCTGAAATTACTTTAAAAGCTCCTTTGCCGCCGCGCCGAGTATCTTCACGCCCTTTTCGATCTGCTCGTCTGTCGGGGTGGAGAAATTCAGGCGGAAGGAGTGGGAAACGGCGCTCTCATCAGAGTAGAACGCGTTTCCGGGGACAACGGCTACCTTGCGCTCGACAGCTCCCTTGCAGAAAGCGTTCATGTCGTACTTATCCGGCAGGGTAGCCCAGATGAACAGACCTCCCTGCGGGTGTGTGAAGCTGATGAAATCCGGAAGCTCCTTTTCAAGCCCCCCGAGCATAAGATGGCACTTGTGGCGGTAGATAGCCTGGAGCTTCTTCAGATGCTCGTCGAAATCAACGTTGGTGAGGAAGCGGTAGGTCAGCATCTGCGCCCAGATGTTGGTGTGCACGGTGCTTGTCTGGAGACCTACGACCGCCTTCGATACGACGTCGGACGCGCCCAGCAGGTAGCCTACGCGCAGTCCGGGAGCCAGGGTCTTGGAAAATGTTCCGCAGTAAAGCACGCTGCCCTTTTCGTCAAGCTCCTTGATGGACTTCACGTCCTCGCCCTCGAAGCGGAGCGCTCCGTAGGGGTTGTCCTCCAGTATGTACACGCCGTACTTTTCAGCAAGGGCGAGTATTTCCTTACGGCGCTGGAGGGTGGTCGTCCTGCCGGTGGGGTTCTGGAAGTTCGGGATAGTGTAGATGAATTTTGTGGTGGGGTTGGATTTCAGGGCTTCCTCAAGGCTGTCGGGCTTCATGCCGTCGTCGTCCATCGGAACTCCCACCAGCTTAACGCCGTAGCTCCTGAACGCATTCAGCGAGCCTACGAACGCCGGATCCTCGCAGATTATCACATCGCCCTCGTTGCAGAGTATCTTCGCGGTGGTCTCGATAGCCTGCTGTGCTCCGCTGGTGATGACTACCTGGTCGCCATCGCGGAACAGCCCCTTTTTCGTGAGGTCGGCCTTCAGCCACTCGCGGAGCTTCGGGTAGCCCTCGGTGATGGAGTACTGCAATGCGTTTATCGGCTCCTCGCGGAAGATGTCAGCGGAGAGCTTTGCGATGGTCTCTACCGGGAACGCCTCCGGCGCGGGGTTTCCTGCGGCGAAGCTTATCACTTCGGGGTCTGCGGTGAATTTAAGTATCTCGCGTATCGCGGAAGGCTGTAAGCCGGACACGCGGTCGGAAAATGGCTTTAACATTTAATGTTGTCCTTTCTGGAAGAATCTATACTCTATAATTATATCACAACCTCGCGGTATTGTAAAGCGGTATTCCGCAGGAAAGAGCAAAACGTTGTTGACTTTTTGTCCACGCCCGTGCTATAATGTAGGAAATTTATTCAAGAAGGTGTCGTAATGAGCAAAGAAACAGAAAAAGCTGACGAAATAGACCGCGGCATACATAAGGAGATAAGGGAAAAGCGCACCGGAGTGCGCAAGTTCATAGCCGACCTGCTCAACATGCACGACGGCATGATGAGCTACGAGGAAATCGACGAAATGATGCTGGAAAACACGGTCATTCACGGACCTAACATGTGGATACTGTGCCTTGCGGCGCTGATAGCGTCGATAGGTCTGAACATGAACTCCACGGCGGTCATCATCGGCGCGATGCTGATATCTCCGCTGATGAGCGGGATCATGACGATGGGTTACTCCCTCGCGGTGCGCGACCTGCGGCTCCTCCGGAGGGCGCTGCTGCGCTTTGGAACTCAGGTCGTGATAAGCCTGATAAGCTCCACTGTGTACTTCCTGATCACCCCGATCGACACTCCCACCGCTGAGATGATAGCCCGCACCAGCCCCACCATCTGGGACGTCCTGATAGCGCTTTTCGGCGGTATCGCCGGCGCCATCGGAAACACCCGCGAGAAAAAGGGCAACGTTATCCCGGGCGTGGCTATAGCTACGGCGCTCATGCCTCCGCTCTGCACTGCGGGTTATGGGATCGCCTCGGGTCAGCCGTCGTTTTTCCTCGGCGCGTTTTATCTGTTCCTGATAAATACGCTGTTCATCTCGCTCTCGACGATGATAGTCACCATGATGCTGCGCGTGCCGTATCACCGCAACGTCAGCGACAAGAAGCAGAAGGCCATAAACCGCGCCGTCGCCGCGATAACGATCGTCGCGGCTGTGCCGAGCGTGTTCTTCGGGGCTTCCACGGTATACGGCTCCATCATGGACAAAAATATATCCACATACCTTAACAGCGAGTTTGTATTCCAAAACACCTCTCTGGTAAAGAGCAGCGCCGACAAGAGCGCTCGCATGATATCGGTGTCGCTGGTCGGCACGCCTATCTCAGACGATGTGATATCCATGCTGGAGCAGGAAATGCCGAAGTACGGGCTTGACGGCTACACGCTGAACGTAACTCAGAACAACATCGTTGACGCAGGCACCGACGAGGACAGCGGCGACAAGATCACCATAGCCCTCCAGGAGAACCGCATAAACGAGCTTGAGCGGCAGCTCTCCGAAAGGGAGCAGGAGCTGTCCGGGCTGAAAACCGAAAATTCCGAGCTGAAGAGCACGGTAGACTACGCCGCCGTGACGGCGAAGGCCGTGAAGATATTCCCGGAGCTGAGCAATATCCGCTGCGGAAGCGTTACCGACAGCTCCGGAGAGCATGCGCTGCTCCTCGCGGACTCCGCCAAGCCGCAGGACGCCGCGGCGCAGAAGCTGCTTGAAAACTGGCTAGCCGCCGAGACCGGAAGCAGCCGCGCAGAGGTGCGTGTAAACGTCCTGGAGCCGGAGCCTGCAACCGATGAGACCGGAACGGCGGAAGAGGGTATCCCGGTGGAATGAGCTCTTGACAAATCGGGAGCTTTGTGATAGAATATGAAAAGACCGCAGCAACTGCGGATCAAAGAATATTGATAACAAACGAATATGCCCTTGAAACCGATGATACGGAGATAAAAATATCCGTGGCACTCACAGAGAGCGGCGAGTTATGGCGGGCTCCGCCATTTCAGCTGGGAACGCCGCAGAACGCCGGGTATACAAATGGACCGTAGAGGGCGCAGCCAAAGGCGGCGCAAAGCGCAGCCGAGTATTCTGCGACGTGCAGCAAGCGTTAATTGCGGGGATATGGAAGTATCCATAGAGAGCACGGGAGGTTCCCGTGAATTAAGGTGGCAACGCGGTGTTGAATTATCACTCCGTCCTTATGGCAGATGTATTCTGCCGCGAGGGCGGAGTTTTGTTTGTTCCGGCTTTCGGAGAAAGGAAATCATCATGGAAGAACAGAAGAAAAATATGCTGAGCCTCATTCAGCCGACGAATACTCCCCACCTGGGCAACTACCTCGGCGCTATGCAGAACTGGGTAAAGCTACAGAACGACTACAACTGCTATTTCGGCATTGCAGACCTGCACTCCATCACCGTAAGGCAGGACCCCGTGAAGCTCCGCAACCAGATCAAGGAGAGCTACGCGCTGCTCATCGCTGCGGGTCTTGATCCGGAGAAGTCCACGCTGTTCGTGCAGGGTCACAACCCCAACCACGCCGAGCTAAGCTGGATCCTTTCCTGCTACACCCAGTTCGGCGAGCTTTCCAGAATGACGCAGTTCAAGGATAAGTCCGCAAAGCACCCTGACAACATCAACGCCGGTCTGTTCACCTACCCCGTTCTGATGGCTGCGGATATCCTGCTGTATCAGGCTGACCTCGTTCCCGTGGGGATCGACCAGAAGCAGCACCTCGAACTTGCAAGAAATGTTGCACAGCGTTTCAACGGCATTTACGGCGACGTATTCACCATTCCCGACGGCTATATCACCAAGACTACCGCGAAGGTGATGTCCCTCCAGGAGCCGACCAAGAAGATGTCCAAGTCCGACGAGAACCCCAACGCCAGCGTATGGATACTCGACGACAAGGATACGATCATTCGCAAGTTCAAACGCGCAGTCACCGACAGCGACACCGTTGTTTGCGCCAGGGAAGGCAAGGACGGCATAATCAACCTGATGTCCATATATTCCGCGGTTACAAACAAGTCCTTCGAGGAGATAGAGGCGGAGTTTGCAGGAAAGGGCTACGGAGATTTCAAGACCGCAGTCGGCGAGGCTGTAGCGGATATGCTGGCTCCCATGCAGGCTGAGTTCAAGCGCGTTTTCGCAGACAAGGCATACCTTGAGGACTGCATGAAGAAGGGCGCTGAAAAGGCGTTCAAGGCTTCCAGAAAGACCCTCCAGAAGGTACAGAAGAAGGTTGGATTCCTTACTCTGTAATTATTAATACTCAAAGTATAATATTTCGGAGCGATATTACAAACCGTTTCGTTATTTTGCTGATTATTCGGCAGGATTCAGCGATGCTGTTGTCATGTTCTACAAAATTTCTGGCAGCGGCAAATAAGCACTTGCAATTTTCCGCTGTTTCTGATAAAATATTATACGTTACTGAAAAATTCACTACTACAAGAGAGGTAGGTGCTTCAAATGGCAAAATGTGAAATCTGCGGCAAGAGCGTTACCTTCGGTATCAAGGTATCCCACTCTCATAGACGCAGCAACAGAACCTATAAGCCCAATGTCAAGAAGGTAAAGGCGATCGTAAACGGTACTCCCTGCAGAGTAAACGCTTGCACACGCTGCCTGCGCTCCGGTCTGGTTCAGAGAGCAGTTTGATCTAACTTATTGACGTTAAGTTATTGGTTACAGAAAAGTTCCCCTGTCGGTTTCCGGCGGGGGTTTTCTGTTTTTCGCCACAGTTTTCGCCGCATTGAGTTAATTGCGTGAAATCTATTGACAAACCAATTTAAATAATGTAAAATTTGTATATACACATTAATGTGGGAAAGGGTGAACGAATTGGTCAGAATACGCAATCTGTACAAGAAATACGGCTCATTCTCCGTGCTGAGAGGGCTCAGCATGGATATCGAAAAGGGCGATGTTTACGGCTTCCTCGGGCGGAACGGCTGCGGCAAGACCACCACGATGAACATTATCACGAACATAATCCCGAAGGACGAGGGCGAGATAATCCTTGGAAACGGCAGACCGGTAAAGGTAGGGTACCTTCCGGAAAGCCCGACGATATACGGCTACATGACCTCCCGGGAATACCTCGAGTACATTGCCGCATGCACGAATTATCAGGGCGATGTAAAGCGCCGCGTAAACGAAGTGCTTGATATCGTGGGGCTGACGAAGGCGGCAGACCGCCGCGCGAAGGGATATTCCCGCGGAATGACCCAGCGTCTGGGAATGGGCGCGGCAATAATCGGCGATCCGGAGCTGCTGATATTCGACGAGCCGACGTCTGCGCTGGACCCCGAGGGCAGAGCCGAGGTCATCTCGATAATCGAGCGCCTCAAGGGAATGGGAAGCACCATTGTGCTTTCAACGCATATTCTGTCCGATGTTGAGCGCGTCGCGAACAGGATCGGAATAATGACAAACGGCAGGCTCGCCGAGGAAGGGTATCTGACGGATATCCTGCGCAAGCACGGCGGCGACGTGATACATCTTTCGGTGCGCGGGCTTACGGACGACCTAAAAATAAAGCTGCTGACGGTGGACTACGCCCGTGCGGAGTTCAACGACCTGAACGGTCAGTTCAGATTCGGCACGGATAACGCGGAGGAGACCTCGCGGCGGCTTATACAGCTTCTCGCAGAGAACAGCGCGGCGGTGGACACCTTCAGCATCGGCACTGCGAGTCTTGAAGAAGTTTTCAGAATGGTGGTGGGCGCAAATGCAGATTAAGGCTGGCTTCAAAAAGGAATGGTTCCAGTTTTCCAGGACGTTCAGGCTGTGGGGAATACTGATCGCAACGGTTTCCTTCTCACTGGCGGATCCGCTGATGTACTGGGCGATGAACGCGCTACTCGGCAGCCTGACCGATACTGATATGTACGGTTCGATAGGCGGCGCGGTGGATATCGAAAACAGTCTCGGAATGCTGTTCGGAAATGCTGGCTCCGTTTTTGCCGGCACGATGGCAGACCTGTGCGCGACCTCACTGCTGATAATCATGCTGATACTGATGTCCCCCTGCGGCGGCGAGCAGAAAAAGCGCGCCACGATAATCCCGTCCTGTTCGGGACTGGACACGTTCAGTTACCTTATCCCGAAGTACGTAATGTACCCGGGAACGGTTTTCGTGACCGGATTCCTGGCGGCGCTGATTTCCGGAGGTCTTTGCAACCTGCTGTTCACGGACGGAAAAGTCAGCGGCGGAATGGTGCTGCTGGCGGCGTTCCTGTGTGCGGTGTACATGGCGTTCTTTACGGCGGTATACATGTCGATAGGGCTTTTCACCAGCAGACCCGGCGTTGTTACGGTGTTTATGTACGTCGGCGTGTCTATAGTGCAGATGATACTGATGTCGCTTGACCTTACGAAGTTCCACCCGCTGACCCTGCGGTCGCTTGTTATAGGCGAGATGTTCCGCGATGACTTTGTTCTTGCTGATAACGCTGCGAGCATAATCGTGGGAATAGTGCTTTCATTGGTAATTGCCGTTATGATGTTTGTTCTTACGCTTTCAGTTATTAAGAGCAAGAAGATCAATAATCAGGAAGACAAGCCGGAGTTCTGATGATTTTGCGCAATTTGGTGGTATTCAAAGGTTGACCGAATTGTTGTTTAGAGGCGGAACGCTGCTTGTGAGAGAAAACTATTCTTTATCTGTGTAGTGTGCTTCCGAAACAGTCCACCGGACTGTTTCGGAGGATAGTCACGA
>OLPW01002943.1_pt1 | contig 14222 bp, 6 predicted proteins | sample 1672161 | NCBI WGS metagenome assembly OLPW01 (sample SAMEA3136654, study PRJEB25190) | human gut metagenome
TATATCTGCTTCTGTCTACTCCTGCAGCTTTTTCTTTTGCTGCATTTACTGCTGTGTAGTCTGCATCTTTTTCAACCAGTGCTGCATACGCATTATTGATTGCTGCTGCCATTGCATCGACTCTGCTCTGCTCGGATTTCTTCAGTCCTTCTACTACCGCTGCAACTGCATCATCCAGTGCTTTCAGACTCTCATCTGTATATCTGCTTCTGTCTACTCCTGCAGCTTTTTCTTTTGCTGCATTTACTGCTGTATAATCTGCATCTTCTTCTACAACCGGTCCGTCATTTTTTGCCAGTGCTGCTACGGCTGCCTCAAGAGCTGCCTTCGCATTGGCTACTTCAGACCAGGACTTATCCGGCTGATTTCCTGCATTGATCGCTGCATCAAGTTCTGTGATCAGTGCTTCAGATGCTGTGATCTGCTCATTCAGGGCTGCTACAGATTCTGCTGTATAAATATCCTTTGCCGCCTCTGTCTTTGCTTCTTTTAATACCTTCCGGTATTCTGTCAGATCGTATGGATCTGCATCTGCCGCTCTTCCATTTATCTGGATCTCTACGATATGGTTCTCATGTCCGCTTGTAGTATTACTTCCAACTTTACCCATTGCGTACAGACGTACATATCTTCCTGTCACAGCTTCTCCGCTGTATAATGCTTTTCCTGCTGAAGTTTCTGCATATAATGTATCTGTCGGATCCACACCTAAATTATATACATCAGAATCTCCACTGTAATAGAGAACTGTCTTCTTCGCAAAATCTGCTGTATCAGATACTACCAGTGCGGTTGCCTTATAAGTTCTTCCATCAGTCCAGTAACGCCATAAGTTTACATTGTTGATCCTGCACTGCTGTCCGAGATCAATTGTAATGTAAGAACCTTTATCTTTTCCGTCTTTTCCGTAAATTGCATAGCTGTCAGAATCATTATTAAGACCATCTACTGCCTTGGAAAGCGGACTTCTTGTATTGGTCATATCTGTTGTCTCATTTGCATCTACCCATGCAGCTGTTACATTTTTCTGATATGCCAGATTTTCTACTACTTTCGGCACAAGTGTTGCATAACCTGCTGTCAGTGCCTCTTTTGCTGCCTGGATCGCTGAAGCATCTCCACCTGAGATGGCACTCGTTGCATTGGAAAGAAGCGTATCCATATTGGCTGCTGTCCAGGACTCTGTTGTCCAGTTATTTTTTTCTGCTGTGATCTTCTTCACAGTCTCTGCCAGTCCTGATGTCGGAACTTCATCGTAACCAAGACTTCTGTCATAAACTGCTACATTTGTCACAGCTCCGTTTACACCGTTACCAACGATCTTTGCTGCCGGAACTGCGAACTCTTTGTTCTCTGCATTATATACAGACGCACTTATCTGTCCGTCTACATAAATACGAACCAGTCCGTTATTTTCTTTTACACCAACGATCATAGATTCTGTTGCATCGGAAATAACTGCATCAGCTGTTGCTGTCACACCGTTTACCGTGAAATACGGATGTCCTTCCGCATTGATTCCGAGTTCATAAGCATCTCCCTGCTTTACAAGGACAACGCTTCTGTCTGCTGTCTGAACCTGTGCTGCTACTGTGAATCCGTTGGTTCCTTCTACGCTGCGGTCTTTTCCACTGATCTCGCTGTTGCTTCCCTCTACAGTTTCTTTCTCTGCAATCTTATTCTCTGCATAGTATGGAGCTGAGATCTTTCCTGTAATCTGATTTCCGGCTGCATCTGCTCCACTCTCTGCGGATACTTCTACAACATCGCCATCATTCAGTGCTGTAGCAAATGTCAGTTTAAATGTACGCAGGTCTGCATACTCTGAAACTGTCACATTATCAACAACTTCATTATTTACTTTGACCTTCAGGATTGCATTTCCTTTGATCTTTTCACTTAACTGTACCCGAAGCTCTGTTCCTGAAACACTTGTCAGACTCTTGAATGTCGGTGCAGTTGTATCTGCATCCTGGCTCAGAGACCATACCTGTACTTCACCCGGCTGAAGTGTAACGGATACTTCTTCACCCTTTGTATAAGTATCTTTTGCTGTCGCAATCGTTCCATTCGGAGAATAAGTATGTACTGTACTCATGTGGTAAGTACCGGCTTTTGTAACTCCGATTGCATCATTCAGTGTAAATGTGATCGTCTTCTCTGTTGCAGACGGGTTTCTCATGGAAATGATTCCTGCATTTCCATCGAAGCATGCAAATCCATATGGATTCTGTACTTCACCGCTGCTCATTCCACCATTTCTGTAAGTGCTGAGTCTTGTTGCACTGGATGGATGGCTACCGATCATCTTCGCATTCTTCAGCTTGGAGAAATTTTCTTCCTCCCACTCAAGGAACTCTGCATTTACAAGATATTTATCCTTGTCCAGCAGTGAATCAGAGTAATAAAGCTCCCAGAATGCAGTTCCTCTTGTTCCCATCATATACAGGTAATTCTTGAACTGTTCTGCTGTCATGGAGTCAGCTACGATTCCTGTTCCTTCACTTCCGTAGATCGGGTCATGGTTATAAAGATTTGCCAATGGGAACTGAAACTGGTGTACCTGAACAAACTCATAGTAGTTCGCATCACGGTAAGTCAGCATATTGTCCATCTTATTATTCAGCGTACCATTACTGATCTCTCCACGGTCTCCTGCACACTGTAACCATACAGAGTTTGCCCACTGTAAGAACCATGGACTTGGGTTGACATAACAGGTCAGGGAAATCCACAAGTTCTTAATATTATAATCTTTCTCAGCCTGACGGATATTCTCCATCAGCACGATCCATTTCTCCCAAAGGTCTGTCACATGGTACATCTGATTCTGTCCACCATACATATGGCGGTGTTCCTCACTGTATCCTACAACACCTTCTCCTGACGGGAATGCATTATACTGTGCAACATCTGCAAATCCATCCCACTTCCAGTAGTTCACTCCATAGTCGTGCATCCAGTTGATCGCCATTTCTTCAAACTTCTGAACATAAGTTGCATCTGCAACATCAATGGAACCACCGGATTTACTTCCTGTTCCGCTCTTTGTCAGGATATCTGCCAGAGAACCGAAGAAGTTGTATCCTCCTCTTGGTCCAATCCATACACCGAAATCAGATCCCAGTTTATTTACCAGGGAACTGGATGTCGTCAGTCCATTCGGGAACTTGGAGTTAAACTCCCAGAATCCTGTTGTATTCAGGGTCGTTCCTGAACGTACGGAATCTACAACCGATGTATCATTGTAGTTGTTCCATCCATCATCCACTACATAGGAATCCATCGGGCGAACTCCGGTCTGTGTCAGTTCCTTCTCGATTTCAATGAATGAGGAAAGGATATTATCATCATCAATTCTCATCATGTTGTCGAACCAGGAGTTGTACTGCAGACGGAAATCTGACGGAGTTGCAATACTGTCGATATAATCATAAAAATCACTTTGGATGACTCCCTGATCACTTCCGTCACTATGGCTTGCACCAACAACGGTCTGCCAGGAAATATACTTTCCATCCTCAGTCAGCTGTCCGTCTCTCTCAAAATCTGTAAAATTCTTTCCTGTATAGTAGCGTACATGTCCCAAACCTGATTCAATCTGTGTATCAGTTTCCGGGAATTCTGATCCCACAAACATTCCATCAATATAGATCGGCTGTCCGAGATTTGCCTTATATTCGCTCATCTCTACAACACCGCCGACTCCCTTCGGAACAGTCCATGTCTTATCGCTGTCTGTGACTGTCAGATGCTCGCCATCGATATAATCCATGCGGACATCCTTATCTTCACTGTCAATCTCCAGGAACTTACGCATGAAATGATCCCCATCATACATGACAATCTTTTCTGTAATATTGGCTTCGCCTGTTCCCATCTGAACCGGATCAAATTCAAAAGTAATCATCTTACCGGTCTTATTGACATCATTGATCACTGCTGTTGTATCATCAATCGAAGTCGATTTCAGTGTCAGTTCACTGGATTTGATTTCTTTTCCGGCAATCTGTGTACCTTTGTCAAGAACAGTTGTTCCGGCTGTATCCTGCACATCCAGTTCTCCGACATTCATAAACTTATTCCGGTTTGCATCCTGCCAGTGGTAGGACTCAATACCAACCAGTTTGATCTTGGATGTCGTCACTGTTTCATCCAGCTCGATCGCATCCGGCTTTGTATTTGCATCGGTTGTCAGTGAAATTTCTGCATTTCCACCAACCGTTGCATCCTGCCATGCACTGCCATCCCAGTACTGGATCTTCAGTTTGGTCAGACGTCCGGTACAGTTATACTTCGCACTATTATCATAACGCGGTGTATAAACCACTTTTTTTACTTCTTTTTCTGATCCAAAATTTACTACCAGTTTCATATCATCCGAATTAGAACACCAGAAATTGCCTGTTGTATCGGTAATCCCGTCTAATATCTGACTGCTATTTCCCTCACTGGTCGTATATTCTTCCAATGAAACTGCCCCGTTACTTGTCTCATCCAGCGTCTTAATCACAAATTCTTCTGAATTTTCTCCCGGTGTGAACACTGAATTTCCAAGCAGGTTCTCAATTTTTGTCGTGGAAAGCCTGTCATCAGAAATACTGAACTCACGGCTGAGCTTATCATTTCCAATGGTCACAATATTTCCACTCTTCGTAGCACTGACTGCATCCTGTGCGGCTTCTACTTCAGTCACTGCAAGCGGTGAAATCTGCACACAGCTTAATGCTGTCACAAGTGCAACCGCTTTTTTTAGTTTCCCTTTCATCATAGAAACTTATCTCCTTCCTCCCATTTTCGTGAGTATCTTATTTATATTAAGATACATCCTACTTTATTGTATCTCTTTTTTCCTCTCAAATCTTGTCACCCCCCCACATTTTTTTGCTGTTTTTTGTCTGATTCGGAACTATTCGGATCTGTCTCGCATCCGTTTAGTGAAAGGGATTTGATTAGACTGGTATATTAATAAAGGTGCTTATGACCTGATATCCTATGCATCGGATTATCTGAGACAGGTCATAAACACCTTACTTTATTATTAGAAATGATGAAAAACTATTTTCAGTTATTATCCCAGCATTTCCCGGAGCATTTTGTTGACCATTCCCGGATTTGCCTTTCCTTTCATGGCTTTCATCGTCTGTCCGACCAATGCACCGAGTGCTTTTTCTTTTCCTCCTCTGTAATCAGCGACTGCCTGTGGATTGTCAGCAATGACTTTCTCCAGCGTCGTTCTGAGTGCATCTGCATCATTGACTGTCTTCAGTCCATGCTCTTCTACATATACATCCGGCTCAATATCATTCAGGAAGATCTGTTCAAATACTTCTTTTGCCACAGAACTATTTACTGTGCCCGCATCATTAAGCTCGATCAGCTTCGCCAGATTCACCGGTGAGAACTTCAGATCTTCTGCTTCCATGCTGTGTTCCTTCATCAGACGCATCGTCTCTACCATCAGCCAGTTGGATACTTTTTTCGGCTTATTGCAGATCGCAGTCGTCGCTTCAAAAAGATCTGCCATATGCTTGGATTCTGTAATGATCTCTGCATCATATTCCGGGATGTCAAATTCTTTTTTGTAACGCTCCAGCTTCTCTGTCCGAAGTTCCGGCTGCTGTGCCCTGATTTTTTCGATCCATTCGTCACTGATCACGATCGGAACAAGATCCGGTTCAGGGAAGTAACGGTAATCCTGTGCATCTTCTTTGGAACGCATTGCATATGAATGTTCTTTATTATCATCCCATCTTCTTGTCTCCTGGGTCACTGCTTTTCCTTCTTCCAGCAGCTCGATCTGTCTCTGACGCTCTCCCTCAATTGCATGAGCGATTGCTTTAAAGGAGTTCAGGTTTTTCATTTCCGTTCTTGTACCAAATGTATCCGAACCAACTTCCCGAACAGAAAGGTTTACATCCGCACGCATAGATCCTTCCTGCAGCTTGCAGTCCGATGCTCCCAGATACTGTACGATCATACGGAGTTTCTCAAGATATGCGATCACTTCCTCAGCGGAACGCATATCCGGCTCTGATACAATCTCTACCAGCGGAACTCCGCTTCGGTTATAATCAACCAGTGATGTATCATCCCATTCATCGTGAACGAGCTTTCCTGCATCTTCCTCCATATGCATTTCATGGATCCGCACTTTTTTCTTTCCGCTTCCGCTTTCAATCTCTACATATCCATCTCGTGCGATTGGAAGATAAAGCTGGGAAATCTGATAGTTCTGCGGATTATCAGGATAAAAATAGTTCTTGCGGTCAAATTTACATACCTGCGTGATCTTACAGTTTGTTGCAAGTCCGATCGCCATCGCATATTCTACAACCTGCTTATTCAATACCGGAAGCGACCCAGGCATACCGGTGCAGACCGGGCAGGTATGCGTATTCGGTGCCCCACCAAATTCGGTACTGCATCCACAGAAAATCTTTGTCTTTGTTGCCAGTTCGATATGAACTTCCAGTCCGATCACTGTCTCATACTGCTTTGCCATGATTACTGTACCTCCTTTTCCGCTGTCCGTCCGATCTGTGCAGGAACCTCATGCACTTTCTTTGTCGCACATTCATAAGTATATGCGGCACGGATCAGCGTCTTTTCGTCGAATACATTTCCTATGAGCTGCATTCCCACCGGCAGCCCTTTGCTGTCTTTTCCTACCGGCACACTCATGCCCGGAAGTCCGGCAAGATTGACAGAGATCGTATAAATATCTCCCAAATACATTTTCATCGGGTCATCCAGACTCTTTCCAAGCTCCGGTGCTGTTGTCGGGGCAGCAGGTCCCAAGATCAGATCGTATTTTTCAAATACACGGTCAAACTCCCTCTTGATCAGGGCTTTTGTTCTCAACGCTTTCAGATAATAGGCATCATAATATCCTGAACTTAATACGAAAGATCCCAGCATGATCCTTCTCTTTACCTCTGCTCCGAATCCTTCGGAACGGGTCTTTTTATACATATTGTGAAGTCCCTCATACTCTTTGGTACGATATCCATATTTTACTCCGTCGAAACGTTCCAGGTTGGAACTTGCCTCTGCTGCTGCGATCGTATAGTATGCCGGAATCGCATATTTTACGAGTCCCAGGTCAAACACCTCTACCATTGCACCTTTTTCCTCAAGCACTTTCGCTGCCTGCATGACTGCCTGATTTACTTCGGGATCCAGTCCTTCGCCCATATAATCTCTCGGGATTCCGATCCTGAGTCCTTTTACATCTTCCACCAGTGCTTCTGTAAAATCACAGTCATCCCGTTCGATCGACGTACTGTCTTTCTCATCGTGGGATGCGATCACTTCCAGGATTGCTGCACAGTCTGCCACATCCTTTGCCACCGGTCCGATCTGATCCAGTGAAGAACCATATGCCACCAGTCCATAACGGGAAACTGTACCGTACGTCGGTTTCAGTCCCACTACTCCGCAAAAGGAACTTGGCTGACGGATCGATCCACCGGTATCAGAACCAAGTGCATAATAACATTCGCACGCAGCCACTGCCGCACAGGATCCACCGGAAGAACCTCCCGGAACATGAGCTGTATTATGAGGGTTTTTCGTTGGTCCATAATAAGAAGTCTCCGTCGTACTTCCCATGGCAAACTCATCCATATTCGTCTTTCCGAGAATGACGGCTCCTGCATTCTTCAGGTTTTCAACCGCCTGTGCTGTATAAGTCGGCTTAAACCCGGAAAGAATTTTGGAACTGCATGTTGTAAGCTGTCCTTCAATACACATATTATCTTTGATCGCCACAGGAACTCCTGCCAGCGGACCGGTCAGTTCTCCTGCATCAATCTTTTTCTGAATTTCATCTGCCTGTGCATAGGCCCCTTCTTCATCCAGTGTCACATAACTGTTGATTGTTGGCTCTACTTCTTTTGCCTGCTCGATTACTGCCCGGACTGCTTCTCTGACTGTCACCTCACCGGCTTTTATTTTTCTGCCCAGTTCAAGGGCTGTAAGTTTTAATAAATCCATCTTCATCTCACTCCCTTTAACCTATCGTCTTCGGCACTTCAAAGCTGTCTTCTTTCCGAAGCGGTGCATTTGCCAGCGTCTTCTCTTTATTATCACCATTTGTTACAACATCTTCCCTGAATACATTCTGCACCGGAAATACATGAGACATCGGTTCAATCCCGGTGGTATCCAGTTCATTTAAGGTATCTATATAATCCAGCATCTGCTCCATATCGCTTTTGGCGGCTTCTTTCTCTTCCGCCGAAAGCTCCAGTTTTGCAAGGATTCCAACATATTCTATCGTTTCGTCTGAGATTTTATTTGCCAATTCTGTCACCCTTTCCCACATCATTTTCTGATACCAGGGTCAAAAGGTCTGACACCACGTGTGCTCGCACACGAGTGGTAGAATGACCTTGTGACCCGCCCCAATATGAGCATAAAAGTGGGGCGTAAGCACCACGATATGCGAATGTTGGGTAGGATTGTGGGAGCACGTAGTGCGTAACAATCCGTAGGTATCATAGTCGGGGGCTTTTGACCCCGACATCATTTTCTGTAAATATCATAAAATGCTTCATAGTCCTGACTTCCGATCTTTTTGGATGGTGTCAGGATCATTTTTCCTGTCACGGTGATCTCCGTTCCCTCCGTCAGCACTGCATTTTTATAGATTGCATTTTCACTTCCTGCTTCTACCATGATCGAATAACTCTGATAATTCAGGCTGTCATATTCTTTATCATACAATTCTCCGAGATAGATCTCATACTCCATCACAGCCCAGTCTTTTGTTCCCGAGACATCATACACCCCTGCCGGAATCTCTTTTCCGACAGTATACTTCTTTTCCGGCTGGAGAGTATACGTCACACTCAACGGATTATCTTCTGACTGCATCTGTCCGGTCTGACCATTTTCCGTATGGAAGGCGAGTACCACATCTTCTCCAATCATGACATGGGCCCCATCATACAATCTCACATCTTCCATTTCAGTAATATCTTCATCCTCATCAGATGCATTTTCAGAGAAATATCCATACAGATAAATGGAATTGTCCGGATCCTCGGTCTGAAACGAACCGTATCCTGACTGAAGTGTTACTTCATAAGTTCCTTCCGGAATATCTGTTCCCACAACATATTCACCATATCCAAGCTCTGTATCATAAACCTCTCCACTGTCGGATAACTCTCTCGTTACAAACTCATACGGATCATTCTCGTCCACACTTGTATCGATTTCTGAACCACCCCACCAGTTATCATCACCAGAGTTATTGATCTGATAAATCTTATTTTTTATCTCTGTCGTCACAAAACTGATCGCCGGTCCGCCAATACTGATCAGAATCATCAGCAATACAATGATTGTTGAAATCCATCCCTTTTTCTGCTTTCCGGACTTTTTCTTTTTCCTGCCCGTCTGCGTCCAGTTCTGTCCGCTCTGCCAGGAACTCTGTCCCTGCTGGTTTCGTCCGTTCTGCCTGAAAGTCTGCCCCTGCTGGTTCTGTCCATTCTGCCAGGAAACCTGCCTCTGCTGGTTTTGTCCGTTCTGCCTCTGACGGTTCTGCCCGCCAGACTGGTTCGTATGTGAACCGGACGGCTTTCCGTTATGGGATTCACATAAATGCTTTGCCTCAATTCCTTTTCTGTCAAAGCTGCTTTCATTCAGGCGGTAATTTTTCCGCTCAATTTTTGTATTATCAAGACCGCAAAGTGTACATCTTCCATTTACGAGTTTTCCACCACAAAGATAACATCTTCTCTTTTTCATCTGAACTCCTCCGCTTTTCTGTCCACAACGGTCTCTCGCTTTCCATGACGATCACTATGACTATCTTCCTGCGACACTTTCTGTCTCCATCTGTGTATCGCTATCTGTCTGCTGCACGCTCTGTCTGCTACTATGGCTCCAGTCTGCTCAAATCTCTCGGGAACAAGGTTGTCTCACGCACATTATCTTCGTTCATCATCTTCATCGTCAGACGTTCCATACCGATTCCAAGTCCACCATGTGGCGGCATTCCATGCTTAAATGCACTTAAATACTGTTCCATTCCCTCGTCCGTCATGCCACGCTTTTCCATTTTCGCAAGCAGCTCATGATAATCATGAATACGCTGTCCGCCCGTTGTGATCTCCATTCCTCTGAAAAGCAGGTCAAAGCTGAGCGTATAAGTGGGATCTGCCGGATCATCCATTGCATAGAACGGACGCTTCTTGGACGGATAATGCGTTACAAACACAAAATCCGCATCCCATTCTTCTTTTGCATATCTACTGATCAGCATTTCCTCTTCCGGTTCGAGATCAAATGGATTCTTGATCTTTCGGTCATACTTTTCTGCCACAAGTCTCTTGATCTCATCAAATCGTACAGCCGGAATCTCTTTCGTCTTTGGTACTTTAATATCCAGGATCTTCAGCTCTCTTGCATACTCTTTTTCAAGCAGAGCCATCGTATACTGAAGAAATCCGGTCTCCATTGCCATAATATCTTCAAATCCATCGATATATCCCATCTCAAAATCAAGGCTGGTGTATTCGTTGAGGTGTCGCTTGGTATTATGCTTTTCTGCACGGAATACCGGAGCAGTCTCAAATACACGGTCAAAAACGCCAACCATCATCTGCTTATAGAACTGCGGGCTTTGCTGAAGGATCGCCGGTCTGTGGAAATATTCCAGCCGGAAGAGGTTTGCTCCTCCCTCAGCACTTTTCGCACCGATCTTCGGAGTATGGATCTCTGTAAATCCTTCCTGATAAAGGAAATCCCTGAACCCTCTTACAATACCTTCCTGAATCCTGAATTTTGCACGCTCTCTGATATTTCTCAGAGAAATTGGTCTGTAATTTAATTTTGCTTCCAGAGATGTATTCAATTTCCATTTTGAAATCGGAAGCGGCATTGGCTCTGCCGGCTCACTTAAAATCTTCAGTTCTCCTAACCGGATCTCAATCCCGTTCGGAGCTTTTTCCGATCGCTCCAGCATCCCTGATACTTCTACTGTATCTGCTTCTTTCACATCTTTCAAGTTAAATTTTGAAACTCCTTCTTCATAAACGCACTGCACAAGGCCTTCTCTTTTTCTCAGAATGATAAAAGCAACGGTTCCCATATCTCTGATCGTATGGATCGCACCATTCACTCTGACTTCAGTTCCGATTCTGCCTGCTTCAAGCAGTTCTCTTAATTCCAGCGTCTCTTTCTTTTTTACTCCTGTTACAAACTCCATTTTACTTCTCCTTTCAGATTCCAGCATCCCGGTGAAGCTTTTTCTGAATAGAAAAAGTCCCGGGATACAACAGTATCCCGGGACGGAAATTATCAATATAATATCCGCGGTACCACCCGCATTGAATCCTCCGTCTGCTCTTTCGTCAGTTCTTTCGAATTCCCCTCTTTGCAGATAACGCCTGCTAAACGTGCTGCCCTACTGATCTTTCAGACAGCCGGCTCCCAAGTGTTCCCTTGATCTGCTCCGCTGTCCGGCACTCTCAGTCGGTGATGCCTGCTTCCTGTCAGTTTCTGAAGATCAGAGTCTTGCTCCTCGCTTTTATCTATTTTAACACGTTAGCCTGTTAAAACTTGGTTTAAATATTAGCACACTGCTTTTTTAATTGCAAGTTCTTTTTTTAATTTTTAATCTTCACTTTTCTGCTCTATTTTAATTCTTCGCTGACTGTTTCCAATGCCTTATCCAACTGGTTATCCTTCTTCGGATCGGCTTCGTCATACTGATATTCCACTTCTATATCAGGCTCAACACCTTTTTTATTGATGCTTTTTCCACTTGGAGTATAATATTCTGCGATCGTTACTTTAAAGCACGTTCCGTCTCCCAGATCCAGTAATTGCTGCACAACTCCTTTTCCATAGGTCGTTACTCCGACAATCTTTCCTGTGCCATAATCCTGGATCGCACCGCTGAAGATCTCCGATGCACTTGCACTGTATTGATTCACAAGAACTGCCAGCGGCTTTTTAAATTCATTCGTGCCATCACACGTGATCTTATCCGTCTTACCATTTTTATCTTTCGTGGAAACGATCGTTCCTTCCGGCAAAAGAAGCTTCAACATATTGCAGACAACATCCAGATTTCCTCCCGGATTATTTCTCAGATCGATCACAAGACCTTCCATTCCCTGATTTTCCAGGTCATCCAGTGCTGCTTTAAACTGATCGTATGTCACCAGATCGAATTCTGATACCCGGATATAACCAACCCTGCCATCCTTCATCTCATACTCAACTGTCTGTGCCTCGATCGTATCTCTTGTGGCAGTCAGCGTCTCTTCCTTCCCGTCTCTCAGGACATATAACGTTACTTCCGTACCTTTTTCCCCTTTGATCCAGGATACGATCGTATCCAGTTCTTCATCACCAACTTCATGGTCATCTACCTTTTCCAGAATATCCCCTGCCTTCAGACCTGCCTTTTCAGCCGGAGAATCCTGATAGACATTCACAATCGTCACTGCTTTCGTATCTGCATCTCTTGTCAGCGTTGCTCCGACACCGGAAAATGTGCCGCTGGTAGATTCCATCAATGCTTTCGTCTCATCTTTATTGTAATAAACTGTATAGGGATCTCCCAGTGCTGCTGCATAACCTGAATAGATTCCCTCTACCAGTGCATCCTGATCCACTTCATCCTGATACAGATAATATTTGTCGATCAGCTTATTTAACTTATCCAGCTTCTTTGACACATCTCCCTCTGTTACATTTTCTGATGTATAAGAACCGCTGCTGTTCCGGTTCACGATATACCATCCTCCAAATCCAAGGATCGAGATCATCAGCATGATCACGATCCCGGTCAGCAGTCCTGCCGCAAAGCCACTTTTCTTTCTGCCTGTATTTTCTTCCATTCCTGACTCCTTTCATCCTTTTATATTCTATGCACAAAGAGGACAAAGCAGACATTGATCCGCTCTGTCCTCCCTCAGTTCTTCCTTTGATGACGTATCTGTCATCTTCTGCTTCTGGTCAGCATACTACAAATATGTATTTGGATTTACTGCTGTTCCATTTAATTCTACCTGGAAATGCAGATGTGCACCACTCGAATATCCCGTTGATCCAACATATCCGATCTGCTGTCCTTTTGCGACTTTCTGCCCTGCTGACACGCAGATTGCACTATGATGCATATATTTCGTTACGAGACCATTTCCATGATTGATCACGACCCAGTTCCCGGCACTGTTGCTCCATCCCGCGATCACCACAGTTCCTGCTGCTGCCGCATAAGTCGGTGTTCCTGTCGGAGCTGCATAATCATTTCCCTTGTGAGGTCTTGGATCAAATGCCCTGACTTCACCGAAATAGCTGGACTGATAAGTCATACCCGGACACGGATGCGTAAAATATCCATTTCCACTGACCACATTCCCACTGGACGACGGCTTAAAAGAACTTCCTCCACTATTCAGCTTTGCCTGCTCCTCCTGCAGCCGTCTTGCCTGCTCTGCTTTCTCCTTCAGCTCTTTGAGCGTATCAGCATTCTGCTGGATCTGCGTCTGGATACTTGCGATCTGTGCCTCTTTACTGCTGATCATCTCCTGAGCCTGCGTCTGCTGCTCTACGAGCTGACTTTGCAGCGTATTCAGATTTTTATATTCTTCCTGAAGCTTTGCCTCTTTGTCCTGTACAGTTTTCACCGTATCCTGAAACTCAACCAGCATATCCCGGTCATAAGAAGACAGCTTTGCCACATACTCGGCTTTATTCAGCAGATCTGTGATCGAACTGCTCGTCATCATCATTTCCAGAAACTGTGTATTACCGCCTTCATAAAGATAACGGATCCGCTTTTTCATGCTGTCGTACTGATCATCTTCCGCAATCTGAGCCTGAATCAATTCATTTTCCGCATCGGAGATTTCATCCTCCTTGGCGGTCAGATGCTCCTGCGTCTCATTCATTTTCTTAATGATCTCATCCAGTTTCTCCGACAGCGTCTTCTTTTCTTCTTCTGCTTTCTTTTTATCCGATTCAAGCTGATCTGCTTTTTTCTCAGCTTCCTTCACTTCTGACTCTTCAGATTTCACTTCAGTTTCAGGTGCTTTTACTTCTGATACTGTTTCTTCCGTTTTCGCTTCGTTCTTGCTATCCTTGGCATTTTCTTTCACTTCTGCCTGAGAAGCTTGTTCTTTAGCAGGTGTTTCTGTTTTTGCTTCTACCTTTGGTGCTTCCGCTTTTTCAGTAGATACCAAAGCCGCATTAGC
>OLPW01002959.1_pt1 | contig 14168 bp, 20 predicted proteins | sample 1672161 | NCBI WGS metagenome assembly OLPW01 (sample SAMEA3136654, study PRJEB25190) | human gut metagenome
TCTTTACTGCTTGATTAATAGTTTTAGTTCCATTTGTACATTCATATAATCTTGCCAAATCAGAATCTAACATTACCTGTTTTCCTCTTATTTCATATATCATATCTTCTATATTTAATTCTTCTTTTAATTCGTACATTTCTTTTCTCCTATCTTTTTAATTATATTACTTAATATTTCTTTATCTTCTATTTTATTAAGTGAAAAGCACTTCTTACCTAAATCTTTAAATGATGCACCTGAATTATATAATTCTTTTCTATCTATTATTATAAATCTATCATGAAAGGTATTATTATTTATAAATGTTACATTACTATATTGTGATTCATATTTTTTCTTTAATGTACTATCTATATTACTTGATACTATTTTTATATCTACACTTATATCTTTTATAATATCTAATAATTCCTTCCCAGCATAATTATCTATTATAATAACTTCTTCTTTTACTTTACTTAATATATCTATAAGAAGCGAATACGCATCATATATTTGCCCTTCATAAAATATATGATTTATTTTTTCTTTTTTCTCTAATTTTGAAAATGACTCTTGTAATAATTTTATTTCATTATCATGGTCAAAAACCATCTTATTTATATATTTCTGCTCTATTAAATTTGTTGATATATATTTTCTCATTTTTACAAATGCATCTATTATTTGTACATTAACTTTCGCTGCTATATCATTTTTTAAAAGACCAGACAACATCATTATTCCTTGCTCTGTTAAAACATATGGTAAATATTTATAATGCAGCCCTCTATAATTATTACTTTTGTTTAAGGTCACATTTTGTGACCTTAAAGACAAATTTCCTAATTCTTCAATTGTTATTTGAAAACAAAATTCTTCTGGAAATCTATTTATATTTCTTTTTATTACTTGATTTAATACCTTCGTTTCAACATTATAAAGTCTTGCTACATCTGAGTTAAACATTACATGTTTACCCCTTATCTCATATATCATGTTTTCTATTTTTGAATTGTCTATCATAACTTCATTCATAATTAACCTCCAAACAAAAAAGAGTACACCCATAAAAGTGTACCCGAATAGATATATTTTTCTTGCCTAAAAATATAAATTATCGACTAAATTTTAACTATTGACACTTGGCAAGTCAATCAATGTAAAAATATTATAACACAACATAAAAAATATACAATAAGATTTTATAAAAGCTTTATTATTTCGTTTATTCTTTCTTTATCAAAAGAAATATCATTTGTTTTTACAACTTTAGCTGGAACGCCTACTGCAGTTACATTTTTTGGTATATCATTTAAAACTATTGCTCCTGCACCTATTTTAGAATTTTCACCAATAACAATATTTCCAAGTACTTTAGCAGATGCTCCTATCATTACATTATTTTCTATAGTTGGATGTCTTTTACCTTTTTCTTTACCTGTTCCTCCTAAAGTAACACCATGATAAATTGTTACATTATCACCAATAATAGCAGTTTCTCCTATAACAACACCAAAACCATGATCAATAAATAACCTTTTACCTATTTTAGCACCTGGGTGAATTTCAATACCTGTTTTTCTTTTTGCTTTTTCTGATATTAATCTTGCTAAAAAATAATGTTTTTTTAGATATAAATAATGAGATATTTTGTAATAAATTTGTACTTTTAAACTTGGATATAATAACACTTCAAAAATGCTATTAACCGCAGGATCTTTTTCTTTTATAAGTTTAATTTGTTCTTTAATTAGTTTAATCATTTTAACACCTTCTATTAATAAATTATTCAAATACATTTTTATTTGCAATAAAAAAAGACCATAAGTCTTATAATAATTTTTTCTTTTTAAATATAAGTGCAATTATAATTGAAACAATAATACAAAAACCAATTATAATTAAAAAACCGTATTTTAAATCAGAAATAATCCCAAGATGAACATTCATACCAAGAAAAGACGCTACCATAGTTGGAACTGAGAAAATAATTGTTATACTTGTTAATATTTTCATAGCAATATTTAAATTATTAGATATTAAAGTTGCATATGTATCTGATACACTACTTAATATTTCTCTATAAATATTAGCCATTTCACTTGCTTGCTCATTTTCTATTGAAGCATCTTCTAAAAGGTCTAAATCTTCTTCATACATAGGAATAACATTTCCTCTATTAATCTTTTCAATAACTCTTTTATTTTCTTTTAAAGATGTAATAAAATATACTAAACTCTTTTCAATATTAAGTACATTAATAAGTTCTTCATTTTCTGATAAACTATGTAATTCTTTTTCAGTTTTATCAATTTCTTTATCTATCATTCTTAAGTATTTTAAATATAATTTAGCATTTTCATATAATATTTGAATTGTAAGTCTTGATTTAAGTGATGTATTTATATCTTTTATTTTTCCTCTTTTAAAAAGTTTTAAAACTTCTAGTTTTTGTGATGATATTGTAAGTATATGTTTATTACTACCAGTAATTATTCCAAGAGGAAGAGTTGAATATTTAACATTATCATCACCAATATATGGTGAATCTATTACAATCAAAGTAGAATCATCTTCTTTTTCAAATCTTGGAGTTTCTTCTTCATCTAGCATTTTTAAAATAAGATCTTTGTCAATACCTGTTTTTAATGAGACAACTTCTATTTCTTCTTTTGTTGGTGAAACTAAATCAATCCAGCAGTTATCAATAACTTCATCTACTCTTTCAATCATATTACTTTCGTTTGTTTTATATATTTTTATCATAAATACACCTCTTAAATCTTTTTCTATATCTATGATATTTATTTTTTCTAAAAAGTCAATACAAATATAAAAAAGGAGAATAATTCTCCTTTTAGTTTTCTGCTTCCTCTAGCATATTAGTTATAAATATTCCGTATCCTTTAGTACAATCATTTACTATAACATGTGTTACTGCACCTATTATTTTATTATCTTGAATTATTGGTGATCCACTCATTCCTTGCACAATACCACCAGTTTTATTAAGTAAATTTTCATCTGTTATTTTAAACACAATATTTTTAGTCTTATCATTTAAATTAATCTTTTCTATTTCAATATTATATTCTGTTATTTCTTCTCCATTTAATACTGTTCGTATTTTTGCATTACCTAGTTTTACATCACCTTTTTTAGCAACATCATATAACTTACTATTATCTATATCACTTGTATAATTACCAAATATTCCGCTTTTAGTATTTTCTTTAACTACCCCATATTTTAACTTATCATCATAAGTAGCTTCCTTTTCACCCGGATTACCATTTTCACTTTTAGTAATTCCGGTAATATATGAATAGTATATTGAACCATCATTTATATTTAAAGTACTTTCTGTATTTTTATCTGCTATTTCGTGTCAAAGTGTTCTTTGGCGAAGTTATAATTTATATAACTTTTATATTTTAATTTCATTAAGAGATTTGATTGTAAATTCAACATCAACGCAATCATTTTCCTCAATGTATATTTTATCAATCATCAAATTAGTTAAATCCTGAGTAATTATTTTAGAATTCACAAATTTTTCTAGAATCTTTTTTTCTTTAGACATATTATCTTCATTATTATTTATTTGGCTTTATACCTCTTCGAGTTCAAGCTTATATTTATTAATCTTATCTTTAAATTCTTCTATTTCTAATTCTTTTTTCTTTGATAATATATTATAAGTTGATTCAGTTATTTTATCACTAAGTTTATCCTCATAAATTTTGACCAGCATATTCTCTGTTTTATCTAAATTTTTTTTAGTCTTTCTAGTTGTTTCCCTTTTTCAATTCTTTTATTTGCAAGATTTTTATAATTTCCTTTTCTTAGTCTTGGTGTATCTAATACTTCTAGTCTTTTTTTAACTACTTTAATTATATAATCAAGCATTTGACTTTCAAATTCATCATAATTAATATAATGTGGTGTACATACTTCATATTTACTATATTTCTTGTAATAATTACATACTCCACATTTCCCTTTTTCATGATATTTTGCGCTTTTCCAAGATACTGATATTCTATGACCACAGTCTTTGCAAAATAATTTTTTAGAGAATAACGATAATTCACCAGGTATTCTCATCAACATCATCATTAATTATTTCAAATAGCTAATTTATCCTATTCACTAACGTTACCTTTAATTACATATAAATATTCTCTAAAGAAATTTTCTTTGCCCAAATTATCTTCATATTCTGCGTCAGTTAACATAGTATGTCTTTCTTCGTAATGTATACCACTTTTTAATAATGCAACTTCCAAAATTTCAGGTGTTGGATAATTAGAACTTTGATTTGATAATAACACATATTTTGAAACTTTTTTTGCTTCGTTTACAGCTTTAATAACATTATCAATAACATTATTTTTGTCCCATATTTGAATTTCATTAACTTTACTATCAAGAATTTTTGAAAAAACATTTGCAGTTGTATCATATTCATCTGTTTTAGTTCCGTCTCGCCATGGCCATGCAAAATCCATAAACATAACATCAACATTAATATTTTCTTTTCTTAGTTTTTTTAAATATTCAAACAGGTCATCATTATAAATCTTATATGCTCTTACGCCTTGATTTGATATTTTTTTTAAGTGATTCTTATATTTATCTATTTTTTCCCTCAATTCATTCTCTATATTTTTAGGAATCATCGGATTGTATCCATATAATTCAATTAATCCAGCAAATAATGCTGCTCTATCAATATAAGAAGATTTATAGTTATCTATTGCATTATTTCGTAATAAATCACTTTTTGGAATTTCATCACTCATGACAGCTTTCGCAATCGAATTACTATAAAGACTAATATCATTTGCAATAACTTTATAACCTTTCTTTGCAAACATAAATATATTAGAATTCGAACCAGAATTAGTTTCTGCATAAATGCCATTTTCACTCATTAAAGGTGTTACACACTTATCAAAAAATTCAAAGAATCTAGATTGTCTACCAAAGTATGGCAAATCTAATATAGGCCTTTTTCCTTTTAAAATTATATCCATATTTTTACCTCATTTAATTAATTTTCGTTACATTTTATTTTTTTAGATAGATACATAAATGGTGTATCTAATATAGCAACCAACAATTTAAATATATACATTGTACAAGAAATATTTAAAATTACTGAGCCAGGCATTATTCCAAAATAAGTAATTATTACAAAAATTATAGTATCAAATAATTGACTTATCATTGTACTAAAATTATTTCTTATCCATAAACTTTTAAATTTATTTTTTAGTTTATTATATAAAATAGTATCTAGTAATTGACTTAAGACAAATCCACAAATACTTGCTATCGTAATTCTTATATTTAAAGTAAAAATTGTTTTAAGACTTTCGTTAGCAAAGTCAGATTTACTTGGTATATATATCAATGCTATAGTCATAAGAACTGTCATAAATACCATAACTAAAAATCCTAATGCTATAGTCTTCTTTGCTTGTTTTTTTCCATATTTTTCATTAATAATATCCGTTGCCAAAAAAGTAGATCCATATAAAATTGTTCCTAAATTAGTTTCTAATCCAAAAATTTCAACTATTTTTGTTGTTTGAATATTACATATAATTGTAGCAACCGCAACCCAAACAAATAAACCAATTTTTCCGAATAATTTATAAAACAAAAGAACACCAAAGAAGCTAAATAATATTGTTAAAATCCAAAGTAACTCATTCATTATTTGCTTCCTCCTAATGTTAATACTTTACTATTTATTTTTTCAACATTAATTGCAGGATCTTCTCTACCATCCAAATACAATATTTCAGTTCCATTCAATTCATGAAATAATTTTATTTCTTCTTCCATATTTTCTTTTAACTTAAACAACAATTCTATTTCGTGTTGTGAAAATTTTCTATTATCTCGTTTTTCAGTTCGACTTATGTTCTCCTCTATTGGTATACTAACATAAGTGAGTAAATCTACATTTTTTAATTCAAATAACATTATATTTCTAAATGATTCATAAAATTTTTCCCAATTAGCATATTCATTTTTTATTATGTCTTTTTGATATGCTAACACAGATATAAAATCTCTATCATAGATATTAATTAAGCTGCTATTTCGTAGTTGCTCTTGAATATAATGATGATTTGCCGCAAGAACTAAACTTTCAAATAAAGACGTTTTAAAATTCTCTTTCATATTTAAAAATACTCCACTTTTAAACATATATTCCAAAACTGGTGTTAAAGGTGTTTCATATACTAAATCAGAAATATATTCATATTGTTTTCTTTTACTATCTAAATCTTTTCTTAACGCATCTATCACAGTTGTTTTCCCACTTCCATTTACTCCTTCAAAAATTAAATTCATCTTTTTATCAACTCCAATCTTTTATTTGCTTCTTCAAAACTATTTTCAATAGTTTTTTCATCTTTAAAATCAATTTTTACTACATCATCACTTTTCATACAATATTTAATATCAAAATTTGGTGTTAAATGTAGATACGTATTTCTTTTACATATATCACACTCCATATCATCGCATAAACATTTTACAATATCAATTACTCCATATTTTGTTTTTGCTTTATATAACCCGTAGCTATATTTATCAATAATAGTACCACCGTCAAATTTATCTATAATATTTTGAATTGACGCAACATTTTCTTTCAATCCATCTGATACTGCCATAATTACTAAAAACCTAGGGACAAATCCATTTTCTTTTGCATAATAATATATCTTTTTTAGTTCATCATCATTAATTTTATGTAAAACAGGAATATTTAAACATACCTTATGATTTGTATTGCGTAATAATTCTAAATTATTTAATACTTTTTCCAAATACTTAGCATCAATTATTTCCTGATGAACTCTATCTTTCAATGAGGATAGATTAACATGAAATTCTATGGGGTTAAACTTTACTAATTCTTCAATATGTTTATCTAATAAAGATATATTAGAATTTAAGGTTTTAACATATTCGTCATTATTAAATTGAGTTAATATTTTAACAGTATTCTCCCAATACATAAATGGTTCTCCACCAGTAATTGAAATATTTCTAATATTATGTTTTTTTGTAAAATAATAAATTTTTTCTAATTTTTCCGAATCTATTTTTATACTTTTTTCATTGAAATACCCTTCATGATGACAATAAAAGCAATTATAATTACAACCATTACCAACAATAAATCTTAATCCATTAATTTTTTTCATTAAATTTTTCCTCCCAAGGAAAAACAATCCAGCAATATTCATTCATTTTTTCACCAGAAATAACATTTCTATATTTACCTTTATTAAAATTATAAAAAGTTGCAATGTAAATATTTTTTGGGTTATATTTTCTTAATTCTTCAAGTGCATAATCTACAGTCAATCCACTATCAATTATATCCTCTGTAAGTAAAACGTTTTTCCCTTCAATTGCAGAAGAATTTGTAATGCCTTTGAAAATTGAACTACCAAATTCAGCATTTGAATCATTAGATAAACTTCTTGTAATATGCATACAAGCAGTTTCTAAATTTTTAATATTGGCCGATAAAATCAATGATAAAATTGCCCCACCTCTAAAAATTGTAACTAATGAATCAATATCAATTTTTTCCTTATTAATTTGATATAAAATTTTCTTTGATAAATTTCTTATCTCAGACCAATCAATATTGCGAAGTTTATAATTTGTTTTCACAAAAAAACCTCCTTTATATATAAGTTATTCTAACATACAAAGGAGGAACTATAATGTCACTTTAAATTTTAATTTCAGTAATTTCAGAAAAAGGATATGTTCTTATATCATCTATATCTGGACGATATCCTGTTACATAATAGGTATTATCATTTACATATATAGAATGTGGAACAAATTTTCTTTGCTGTATTTTTTTATTTTTGGAAACTAATAAGATTACTTCAGTATTGTTATAAATCGCATTTGACAATAAATTATACATTTTTTTATTTTTTTCTTGAGATATAGGACATTGCTTATTATTGGAATATAAAACGATAAATCTCATTTTTTCAACAATTAATCCAAGCCCATCAAGTAACTTCTGATCATCAACATTACTTTTCAAATATAAATAAATTCTTTCGAGAGTATTTACCTCACTAATATCAAAGTGTATTTTATAATCGTAATCATTTGATTGATAATAATAACCCCCATATCTCCCCTTTATAACTTCAACATATATACCTGCTTTTTCTAATTCTTCAATATATACACGAATTTGTCGGGGTGTCACTTCGATTATTTCAGATAATTCTTTGGCAGTATATTTTCGACCACTACTCAATAAAGTCAAAATAGACAAAGTATTACTAATTTTTCCCATGATACAATCTTTTTTGATTATTTTCTACTTTTTCTTTTAAATAATTTGCGAATTCAGTATAACCTGATTCATCCCAAAATTTCCATCTTTCATCATCAGTAAAGCATGCGAGAGTTTTATTTTCTCCCTCTGGTATAAATATCTTATCATATCCCCAGCCATTTTCACCAGCTTTTTCAGTTGCAATGCTACCTTTTGTTTTTGAAATAAATACTATAGGTTCTTGATTTAATTCAGTATAAGCTAAGACTTCTAAAAAGTATGCACTTCTATCTTTAATACCTCGCATAAGATTAATAATACCATCTTCAGTTAATGTTTCTTCTACATACTTAGAATACGCAGAAGGGAATCCATTTAATGCTGGTATAACTAAACCTGAATCATTTTTTAATGTATCACATTGCAATACATTTGATGCATATTTTGAAGAATATTTTGCTACTTCTTCAATACTATTAGATTGAATTTCAGGGCAGTCAATAACCTTGTTTTCAACCTCTATACCAATTGGTTCTAAAATACTTTTTGCGGTTAATAATTTAAACTTATTACCTGTCATATAAACTATTTTCATTTTATTCCTCCTATTAATAATTATTATATATATATTCTGTCCATTCAATTACATCTGGAAATGTATTATATAATAAACTTTTGATTTCTTCCAAAGTAAACCATGCAACATCTGTCGATTCATCTTCATTTAAAATCAATTTATTATCACCAACTAAATATGCTGCATAAACAAAATCCATATGTATATGGCCATCATTAACTATATTTTTTTGTATCGCTAAAGGCAAAATATAGTCGCAACTTCTTGGCTTTCTTTCTCCAATAAGTTTTATTTTAATGCCTGTTTCTTCAAATACTTCTCTTATTGATGCTTCCTCTGGATCCTCATTTAATTCTATATGACCGCCAGGTTGCACCCAAGTTCCCATTTTTTTATGTTTGACAAGTAAAAACTTTTTACTTTCTCTATCATAAACAAATACAGAAACACAAAAATGTTTTTCAATATTACCCATAATTAACTCCTTTAATTAATTATAAACCAAAATAACATTTTAAACAATATATTTGTTAATAGTTATTGACATATATTTGTTAATAGTATTTTTTCACAAAATCTCCTAAAATTTTAATTTCACTATAATCAAATACAGAAATTTGTGTTATAATCTTCACAGATACTTCACCTCATTATTTATTTTTATTCAACTATATTATAACATTTTTTAGGTGAAATATCTACAAAAGTCCTTATTTTATAAGAGTTTTATTAGTTTTGTGCGTTAATTTCAACTTTTCATTCAAAAAGGTAATAAAAGAGAACGTTTTCCTTTGTTTTTCGGTGCGTTCTCTTTTTTTATACCTCTTTTTTTCTTTGTTTTATCTATGTTTATTTAACAAAGGAATTAATTCAAAAAAGGAGAATAATTCTCCTTTTAGTTTTCTGCTTCCTCTAGCATATTAGTTATAAATATTCCGTATCCTTTAGTACAATCATTTACTATAACATGTGTTACTGCACCTATTATTTTATTATCTTGAATTATTGGTGATCCACTCATTCCTTGCACAATACCACCAGTTTTATTAAGTAAATTTTCATCTGTTATTTTAAACACAATATTTTTAGTCTTATCATTTAAATTAATCTTTTCTATTTCAATATTATATTCTGTTATTTCTTCTCCATTTAATACTGTTCGTATTTTTGCATTACCTAGTTTTACATCACCTTTTTTAGCAACATCATATAACTTACTATTATCTATATCACTTGTATAATTACCAAATATTCCGCTTTTAGTATTTTCTTTAACTACCCCATATTTTAACTTATCATCATAAGTAGCTTCCTTTTCACCCGGATTACCATTTTCACTTTTAGTAATTCCGGTAATATATGAATAGTATATTGAACCATCATTTATATTTAAAGTACTTTCTGTATTTTTATCAGCAATTTCATGGCCTAATGCTCCAAATATTTTAGTGTTTGGATCTATAAATGTAAGTGTCCCAACACCATTTATTGTATCTTTAACATATAAACCTGTTTTATATTCACCATTTGATTCTACTAGTTTTAAAGAACCTGTATAACTCTTACCATTTCTATTATATTCTATATCTATTTTTGTCTTATCATCGTCTTTATTAATTTCACTTGTAAAATCATTTATACTTTCTATTTTATTATTATTTACTTTGGTTATATAATCTCCTGCTTTTATATTAGAATCTTTGCTCACATATTCACCATTTATTTCATATGTACCAATAACTAATATTCCTTTAGTTTTAACCTCTATACCAATATTATTTCCGCCAACAATCAATTTGTCTGAATAAGCATATGCATTTATTGGTATAATAATTAATGAAATTAGAAGCGTTAAAAAAAATTTTTTAAATTTCATAATTAAGCTCCTTTGTAATCCGGATTACATTATTATTATGATTATTTAAAAAAATAATATAGCAATAAAAAAATACCAATTTTTTTGGCATTTTTTACTACTGCACAACTGGTATTTTAATAAAAGGTGCTGAAGAATAATTTAATACTTTTATGTCTTCATTTCCTGTAACATTTTCTTTTAAGTAATCTTTATCATTATTTACTTGATTACTAAACTCATAAAAATTCTTTTTATCTGCGAGTTCTAATGTTGGTTTCTTTTTAGTAACCATAAGTTCAAAAATTTGAAGATCTTTTTTTGCATCATTAAATTCAGCTTGTGCTTCTTCATTATCAGGATTATTATTTAAGTATTCTTCCTTTTTTGCTTTAGTAGATTTAAGTGCATCATGAACTTCTTCTAAATAAACATCACTTTTTTCGCTAATAATTTTTTCAAATTTAAGCATTTTTTCATAATTTTTAAGTTGTTTTTTAATTCCATCAATTTGATTAACATAAATATGTGCATCCATGATGCTATAATTCATATTACCTACTTCTAAACCAGATACTTTAGCAAGTAGTGATTGTAATATTGCATACTGGCTTATATTAAATGGAAGCCCTAGAGGAACATCTGCACTTCTCTGATGAATATATGAATTAAGTTTACCATTCTTAACTTTCCATTCACTACTCCATACGCAAGATGGAAGTACTGCTGTTCTAAGATCAGCATCTTGCCATAAACTTATAAGCATTCTTCTATCATGAGGATTATTTTTAAGTGCATTTAAAACATAATCAAGTCTTTTATATTTATTAATTATATAACCATAAGCAGTACCAATTGTACCAGCATATTCTTTCCCATAAAATTTTGCCGCTTTTATATTTTTACCTTCAATATTTGATTTTGCTTTCATTCCTATGATTATATTACCGTCTAAATCATATACATTTACTTCTTTATCTTTATCATAATTTTCAGTAGTAGATTCATATATTCTGTATATTCCATCAGAATCTACTTCCCATTCATTCCAGATGTTATTTTCTCTTTCTCTTAGCCAAGATACATCATTAGTTTGTGCCTGATAAATCCAAAGCATTTCACTAAGAGCGTTTTTTAATAAAACCTTTTTACTTTCAAGAAGAGGAAACTCCTTTCCTAAATTAAGTTTGAAATTAACACCTTCAACACTTAAAGTATCTATTCCTGTTCTATTCTCAAAAAGTTCACCATTTTTTAAAATATCTTTTAATAGTTCACAATAAGCCTTATCAAAATCTCTAATTTTATAATTTTCTTTATTTAAAGAATTAAATTCTTTTCCATTTATAACCATAAAACCCTCCATTTAATGAAAAACTATTCTTCAACATTAAAGTCAGACATTGTACCATTTTCATTTACTATTTTATTAACTGCTTTTTCTGCTTCATCTAACTTTTTAGAGCAATCACCCGCAATTTTCATAGCTTCAGTATACTTATTAATTGCATTATCAAGATCAACATTACCTGATTCAAGTTCTTTAACAATTACTTCAAGTTCGCTTAATTTTTCTTCAAAACTTTTTTCTTCTTTACTCATTTTAATTCTCCTTTATTTCATTTACTTTAGCATTAATTATTCCATCACTTAAATTTACTTCAATCATTTCATTAGTTTTAATATTTTTAATACTTGTTAATACTTTTTTATCTTTCTTAGTTATTGAATAACCTCTTTTTAAAGTATTTAACGGATTTAATATTTCAAGTTTATTAACTAAAACATTATAATCATTATATTTTTTCTCTATCATTTTAATTGGACTTGTAAATATAAAACTTGATTTTATAGAATCTAATTTTATTTTATTTGAATTAATAATATTTAAAATTACATTTTTACTTCTTTCTATATAATTAGATAGTTTTTCTTCTTTTACTTCATATATACTCATAGGACTTTTTAAAATATAACTATCCATTATTTTATTTAAATATTTTTTATCAGTTTCTATTTTAGTTTTTATATTTTTTGTCATTCTTATTCTATATTGATTAATAAGTTTTTTTAATTCTTCTTTTGATGGAACTGATACTTCGGCTGCTCCTGTTGGAGTTGCTGCTCTATAATCCGCAACAAAATCAGCAATTGTAAAATCAATTTCATGACCTACAGCACTAATTACTGGTGTTTTACACTCAAATATTGCTCTTGCAACTATTTCTTCATTAAAAGCCCATAAATCTTCCAGTGATCCTCCACCTCTACCTACAATTAAAGTATCAAGATTATATGTATCTGCCACTTTTATATTTTTTACTATATCATCTTTAGATTCTTTACCTTGAACTAAAGATGGAAATAATATTACTTCACAAAGTGGATATCTTCTATTAATAGTTGAAATAATATCTTTAATAGCAGCTCCAGTAGGCGCTGTTACAACACCTATTCTCTTCGGAATCTTTGGTATTTCTTTTTTATATTTTTGATCAAATAATCCTTCAGAGGCAAGTTGTTTTTTTAATTTTTCATATAATGCATAAAGATTCCCAACACCATCTTCTGTCATATCTGTTACATATATTTGATAGTTACCAGTTTGTTCAAATACACTTATTCTTCCCTTTACTAGTACTTTCATTCCATCTACTGGTTCAAAATTTATATTTTTTGTACTACTTGCAAACATAATTGCATTAATTCTTGATTCTTCATCTTTAATAGTAAAATAAAAGTGACCTCTTGAATGATGTTTAAAATTTGATATCTCACCCTTTATATAAACAGTTTGAAGATTAACATCATTATCTATTTTATATTTAATATATCTTGTTAGAGCACCAACAGTGATATAATTATTATTCATTATCTTCTCCATGATATATACTATCAAGTACAGCATTAATCATACTTTTTACTTTTTCATCTGAATATTCATTAGCAAGTTCTACTGCTTCATTAATTGCTACTATTTCTGGAGTATCAGTATAAACTAGTTCATAAATACCCATTCTTAAAATAGCTTGATCAGTTTTACCAAGTCTATCAATTGTCCAATCTTTTAAATGTTTATTTGCAATTCTATCAATATCATTTTTATATTCAAGTACACCATTTACTATTTCATTTACAAAATCATTTTCTACAGGTACAGATTCTTTTATAACATCTTCTACCTTATAATCAATATGATTTGATTCATATAAAAATATTTGATATAAAATTGTCATTATTTTTTTTCTAAGTTCTGTTCTATTCATTTTTCTTCACCTATTTAATTTTATCATAAAAAAATAAAAAAAACTATCATATATATAGTTTTTTCATATACTTTTTGTAAGTACGTAGATTTTTATTGAAAGTGCACAATTAATGTGCAATAAGTTTTAGAAACGTAT
>OLPW01002962.1_pt1 | contig 14156 bp, 9 predicted proteins | sample 1672161 | NCBI WGS metagenome assembly OLPW01 (sample SAMEA3136654, study PRJEB25190) | human gut metagenome
AACGAGCTTATCCGTGTCGATATCCGCCATCAATCCCGCAAGGCTCATGCGCTCGTGCGTGCCGTCGCCCGCGTTTTCGTAATCCTTGCGGCCGATGACGTAAAAGCTGTCGTCAATCAGCCGCACTTCGTCCTCCAGCATGATGATACCGCTGTCGCGCACAAACCGCTCCATCTGCCCGCTGCGCTGGGTGTTTTCCAGCTTTTTGGTGCTGAATCCGCTGAAGAGGCGCTCCGCCACGTCGTGGTTGCCCCAGCAGGCGTACACGCCCAGCCTGCTTTTCATCGACCGGAGCGAAGCTTTCACCGACTCCGGATCGTCGATTCCGTCCACGGTGTTATCAAAGATATCGCCCGCGATGAGAACGATATCCGCGTTCTGCGCGTTGACCTTTTCGACCATGTCCTCGATGCGTTTCGCGCCGACGCTGTATCCCAGATGCAGATCCGCGATGAGCACCACGCGCAGGCTTTCGCGCCCGCCGCCATCCTTGGCGACCTCGGCGTCATAGCGTTTCACGGTCAGCTCGGACGCGTGATAAATGCCCAAAATGCAGGTTAAAATGATGCCGAACCACACCGCGCCGCCGAAAATCAGCTTGGGGTTGCCCCTACGCGCGGTCAGCTTCTCCGTGCGATGAAACCGTTTGGAAAGCCGCGCCAGCACCTCGATGAGCGCATAGGCCGAAAACAGATAGATAAAAATGCCGTAAAACCCGAAAGAGACGCGCATAATCGCCTTTCTCAGCGTTCCTTCCGGCAGAATATACCCCAGCGGCATGCCCATCGCGAAGACGGAATACACGCCCGCCGTCAGCAGCGAAACGAGTTTCGCCACGCGTTCGGGCAGGTTGCGGTGCAGAAAAATCGACGTGCGCGCAGCGACGTAGGCGTTGGCCGCCAGATACGCCGCCAGCACGAAAAATGCGCTGATCCGCATTAAACAAATGCCTCCCCATCAGGCAAGACGCGGGCGTCGTTCACTTTATAGACCACCTCGTCCGTAATGCCCTCGCCTTCGTTGGGATAAAAATGGGAATAAACCTGATCCACGCAGAAGAGCGCGACCAGCGCGACGCACAACGCAATCAGCGCGCTTCTCTTGACCTTGTGCAGCAGGTTGTCAAACAGCGGCGCAACGCCGTAGACAACCGCCATGCCGCCCAGGCCGAACACCAGCAGGCCCTCCGCGCAGATCCTCCCGTGCAGGTTGAGGAAATACCCCGCATAATCCCACCAGCGGCGGTCGTATACGGTTTCCAGATAGTACGCGGTGAAATACTCGACGATGCCGCAGATGACGATCGTCGCGATAAACTCCAGCCACGGCCTGTCGCGCAGCTTATAGAGCGCCAGCAGAACCAGCACGCCGCCCGTGCCATAAATCGGCAGCCACGGCCCGTGGAGCACGCCGCGGTTGACAAACGTACCCGCCGTCACCAAATGCAGCACGACCTCCCAGCACCAGCCGATGGTCGAGAACAGGAAGAACAGCAGCACCAGCGTCGTCACCGGATATTTGCGCGTAAACAGGGCGGGTTCTCTATCTTTGTGCTCATACTGCAAAAGCGGGCTGAGCCGAATCGGGTAGGAAAGCCCCTGCTCGCAGCGGCGCATGTAGCGCAGACGGTATTCGCGATCCTGAATCTTTTCGCGCGCGACATCCTGCGGGTTGACAAACAGGGTCACGCCCAGATATTCGCCAAAGAAGCGGGAAACCCTGTTGCCGTAAACGCGTTCGGGCAGCTTTTCCACCGGCTTCCCCAAATCGTTGTAGGCGCGGCGGAGCGTCTTGGCCGTCGCCCGCTCAAACAGATAGGTATCGCGCAGCGCTTCGGCCTCGCCTTCCGCCTTCACCTGCGCGCGCACGGCGGCGTAGAACTCGCACCGCGTGGCCGTGATGTAGGCGCTGGCGTAAAACAAATCCGTCAGGCCGAACGTCGCCATCGACAGCAGATGCCACGGCACAAAGGAAAGCTCCATCAAAAAGCACTCCCACTTGTGGCCGTTCATCATCTTTCGGGAGAGCGCAATCGCGTCTTTACCCTTCATCGTCGGGTTTTCCGCCAGAATGAAGCTGCAAAGATAATACGAAAACGTCTTGATCACGCCGCCGACAATCGTCAGCCACCACAGCGCCAGCTGAACCGCCGCGCGCAGCTGCGCCAGCGACGTGTGCCCCCAACAGTGCGCGCTGTGCAGATAGAGCGCGCGATACGGCGGCACTTCCTCATAGACGCGCATCTCCATGAACAGACGGCGCAGAATGACGGCGAACGTGTTCGTGATCAACACCCAGTATATCGCCGAAACCAAACTGCTCACCGCAATGGCAATCGTCTGCCCCCATTCGCTCGAACCCGCCAGCGACATGACGGTGTTGTTCACAATATCCTGAAGCGAACCGTCGGCGATTTTGTTCACCGCCAGTGCGAACACGCCGCGGCTGTTCGCCGCCGCGCCCGGCCTGCCGAAGGACGCGAGAAAGTTTGAAATCGTATCCCACTTCTGCTGCGTCAGGTGCAGCACATCCAGCGAGCCGGTGAACTCCGTGCCCAAAAACGCCGCGACCAGACACAGCAGCACCGACGGCCAATAGTGGCTGTGCACAGTCTTTCTGCCCGCGCGCTTCCAATCCCGCCGCGCCTGTGTGCCGAAGCGCGCATAGACTTTTTTGGCTTTCTTTTACTCCATACCCATCTCTCCCCTGTCCGTATACGGGAAACATTATACCATAAAAAGCCGATTACACAACCGGAAAGTCAAAAAGGAACCGCCCATGCAAGAGCGATTCCCCTTCTGTCTGTTTTTGTTCGAAGCCTTTTACTCCGCTTCCGCCAGCGACGGCACGAAGTTATTCCACGTATTGAACTCGCCGCGGCTGCTGTTGTAGCGCTGGGTGCTGGTGTTGGTAATCATATACCAGGTCAGCTCGTCATACATCGTGTCACAGTCGGCCAGCGCCTTTTCCTGCTTCTCCACGGTGTAGTTGGTCAGGTATTCGGCGGCCTTCGCGGGATCCTCTTCATAGAGCTTCGCCGCTTCGGCCAGCACGGTCGGATACTCCTCAACCAGCGCGTCCTCGACAGACTTCCAGTAGGCGCGCACGCCCGTGCCGTAGTGCTCGCGGTCCTGCTCGCTCAGGGCGCACAGGCGCTTGAAGTGGGTATGCGCATAGCTCAAATCGTAGCCATAGCTGTCGGAAGTGAAGCCTTCGGGCGTATGGTCAAACGCTTCTGCCACGTCGGTGATGAGGTTGGAGAGCGGCAGATAGACGGAATGCTCCGCGTTGGCCAGCGTCGTCCACGTCACGGCGGACATGGCGGCGGGCAGGTCGTCGTAAATCTCGATGGCCGAGCAGTTCACCTGACGCTCGACGCCGATGACGCGGATATCGGGGCGGCCGGTCTCCTCCGGATCCCACTGCGTTCCCTCAAAGCGGGAACGGGTCAGCTCGAAGATATCCTGAAGCGTGACCTTTTCATCCGGCTGATAGAACAGCGGATAGCGGGTCGTCATCGCATAATCCTCCGCGGTGGACGGTGCCAGCAGCTCATGGCCATACCACGTGCGGCGGTTCGCGCCCGCGTTCAGGTTGCGCGCGCCAACGTAGGTCGCAAACAGATCGACATTGCCCGCATCGTCCAGCACAGTCAGGCCCGCGGCTTCCGGCACGGAGAACAGGCCTTCGGAATGCAGCAGGCTTTCGCCTTCCTCATAATCCGCAACGGAACCAAGCATGCACTCGTTGCCGAACACGGCGACCGCGTCCTCCGGCATCTTCACGGCGACCCACTGATGGCCGGAATAGCTTTCCAGATACCAGGCTTCCTGCTGATCGGCAATCATGAACGTGTTGGATTCAGAACTGCCGTAAGTCTCCATGATCTTGCCGTAGTTTTCCACAGCTTCGCGCGCCGTAGCGGAAACCGCCGCGATATAGCCGCTGATCCACGTTTCGGACGCACCGTCCTGCACATACGGATCAGCCGCCATGATGCCATCGCTGATGTAGGTCGTCACCGAGCCGGTCATGGTCACGCCCATCTCGTTGGCGACAGCGTTATCCCACAGGCCCTCGATGAACGGCGTGGAGGTGTACTGATAGGTGACATCCGGCAGCGGCACTTCGTTCGCGCCGACGGTCACGGTGCGGCCCGGCTCTTCGCTGTGCGGATAGACGACCTGCTTCGCCTGCGCGGTATTCCATGCATCGACAGTGTGGCCGATGATGGTGTGGCCGCTGGCGCTCGCCTGCTTGCCGACGTAGTAGCCCGTGCAGGCCAGCGCGCCGGTGCTGGAAAGGGTCATGACGGCGGTCACCGCAAGGCAGGCCGCACGCTTGAAAAAGTTGTTCATGGCATTTCCCTCCATATGACGATTTGTCACTTTTTGTTTGAGCCGATTTTGAAATTTCTTCGGTCCTTCCAAAAAGTTTTGCGCTCATTATACGACCGTTTTTTGCTTTTTTCAACCTTTTTTCCCGTTTTTATCCATGAAAGAAATATTTCCCTATCTCGTCCATAGGGAATTTCATTCACTTTGTCGTCTGTTTTTACCACATTGCGGTTGTCATTTTGTAAATGTCAAAAATGGGCAAAAACTGAGGACACGGCAGCTCTTATGCGGTTTTCTGTAAACTAAAAAAATCCTCCCCGCCGATTTCGGAAGGGAGGATTGTAAAACAGATGTAACTGATTGCATGGACGTGCATCCGTCTCCGTCAATCCACAGGCTTTGCGCCCTTGAGGAACGCGCAGTAGCAACGGTAGCCCTCGTAGAGGTCAACCTTGCTGATGATCTCATACGGCGCGTGCATGCTGAGCACCGCAATGCCGGAATCAATTACGTTCATGCCGTACTTGGCGCACAGGTAGGCGATCGTTCCGCCGCCGCCGAGATCGACGCGGCCAAGCTCCGCCGTCTGGAACGCCACGCCCGCATCGTCCATGATTTTGCGCAGGCTGGCCATAAATTCCGGATTCGCGTCGTTGCTGCCGGACTTGCCGCGGCTGCCGGTGAACTTGTTGAAGCAGATGCCGCGTCCGAGGAACGCGCTGTTCTTCTTTTCAAACGCGCTGGCGAAGTTCGGGTCATAGCCCGCGCTCACGTCGCTGGAAAGCATGCGGCTGTTGCGCAGACAGCGGCGCACGGCCAGCTCGCAGTAATCCGCCGTGCAGGCATACAGCTCGGCAACAGTGTTTTCCAGATAGTGGGAAGCCATGCCCGTCGCGCCGACGCTGCCGATTTCTTCTTTATCGGTGATGATGCAGCAGAGCGTGTAATCCGGCGTGCCTTCGTAATCCAGCACCGCCATCATGGACGGATAGGCGCACACGCGGTCGTCGTGGCCATAGCCCAAAATCATGCTGCGGTCAAAGCCCATGTCGCGCGCCTTGCCTGCCGGAACGATTTCCAGCTCCGCGGAGAGGAAGTCTTCCTCCTCCACGCCGTATTTGTCATCAAGCAGTTTGAGCACGTTGGCCTTCACCGCGTCCTTTTCCTCGCCCGCCAGCGGACGGCCGCCGACGATGAGGTTCAGCGCTTCGCCCTCGACCACGTCCTTCGCGTTCTTGGCCATCTGCTCCTGCGCCAGGTGAATCAGCAGATCGGAGATGCAGAACACCGGATCGTTTTCATCCTCGCCGATGACGACATTGACCTTCGTTCCGTCCTTCCTGACCGCCACGCCGTTCTTTTTGATGATGACGCCGTGCAGCGCCAGCGGCATGGCGACCCACTGATATTTCTTGATGCCGCCGTAATAATGCGTATCCAGATACGCCAGGTCGCCGTCCTCATACAGCGGGTTCTGCTTCACATCGATGCGCGGGGAATCGATGTGCGCGCCGAGGATGTTCATGCCTTCCTCCAACGGCTTTACGCCCAGCACGAAGAGCATGAAGCTCTTGCCCATCCAGTTGGCATAGACACGCGCGCCCGCTTCAAGCTTTCTGCCCGAACGGATGACCGCGTTCAAATCCTCAAAGCCGTGCGCCTTGGCCAGCTTCTCGCCGTAAGCCACGCACTCGCGCTCTGTTTTGCCGTTGTTGATGAAATCGCAATAGGCTTTGGCAAAGGCTTCCACCCTGCTGTCGTCTTCGGCATACGCCGCCCACGCATTCTTTCTTTCCATGGTATTTCCTCTTTCCGCCCCGCATTGGGCCGATATTCCCGTCTATTATAGATGATCTTCGCTCATTTGGCAAGTTCGGGCGGCTGCTGCTCCGCATGCGCTTTGGCTTCCTCCCTGCGCTGCTCCCACGGCATTTTCTGCGCCACGGTGCTGGCCGTGCGTTCCAGCCAGGCCGGCACGCCGCCGATCATGGAACTGCCCAGCAGCCGGAACGCTTCAAGCACGGCGCTTTTCGTCTTTTCATCCATCGCGCCCGCCGCTTTGAGCACGCTCATCGTGTTGCGCGCCTCAAACAGATCGCTGACATTCATGCCGCCCGATGCGCTGAGCACCGCGTAAATGCCGTCGATGGCCTGTCGCCGCATGTCGGGGCTGAGTTCTTCGAGCCAGCGCTTGATCGTGTCGTCGGCAAAGTGGCTGTGCCCCGTGCGCTCGGTCAGCGTCATGAATCCGCCGCCCAAAATCTGCCAGGTATACGCGTCGTGCTGAAATACGCCCACGCCGTTGCTGCGCACAATGGTAAACGGCTCTCTGTGCCACATCAGAATGCCGATCATTGAGGATTGCGGCACGAACGTGCGAATGCGCATATCCACCTTGCCAAACGCTTCGGAAGAGATCGTCGCCTCGTTGAAGCCCGGCCCGTCGAAGTTATAGACCGTCTGAATGCGCGCGCGGGTCGCTTCATCGACAAACATGCCCGCGTAAGCCGCCAGATTGCCGCCCTTCGAGTGACCGCCGACAATCAGCGGCAGATCGATAGCCGCCGCGACGTGCTGCGCATAGGCCACCGCATCCCGCTGGGCCGGAACTTCGGTTTCAAAGCTCATGTTGAAATCCTCTTTCCAGCCGACGACGGTGTTATCCGTGCCGCGGAAAGCGACAAACGCATGCCCTTCGCCCAGCAGATAGGTGACGGCAGAAAACTGCTCTTCCAGTTTGGTATCCACCCGGTTTATGTAGCCGACAAGCCGAATATCCCCAAACCGCGCGCTTTCCATCAGCGCGGCCAGCAGCTTTCTGTCCTCCTTGACGTTATAGGCCAGCGGCGTTTTTTCCCGCTCGTTGACCTCAAGCAGCTTCTGCGCCGCGTCGCGCAGGGAGATTCCCCCGTCGAACGCATCGCCCACGATATTGTCGTAGGGCATATACGACAGATAGCTCAGCAGCAGCGCGTCCACGTCGCACAGCGGCACGCGATCAAGCGGCAGATCGCCTCTCCAAATCACATAATCCTGTATATTGGGCATGGTGTCCTCCCGTTTGCACTTTCCGAAAAAACGCGCGATGGCGTGTTTGAAATCCGATAGCTTCATTATAATCTGCCCTAAAAGTTCTGTCAACGTCGGCGCCGTGCGCGGAATATGCGCAAACGCCCGTTCTTTTTCCTGTATAGCCTTGCCAAAATCCAGTCGCAACATACATTTTTGACCCGCGGCGAATTGACAAGGCGGCGCGTGTGCCGTATACTTTTATGAATGATACCCGAATTTCATTTTGCGGAGGCTTTTTCACATGGTTTACAAGTGGGAGCTTCAAATCCCCAAGCTCATGCCGGAACTCAAGCGCCGCGCCTATCTGTATCTGCCCGCCTGTTACGACGAGCAGCCGGACGCGCGCTTCCCGGTGATGTATATGTTCGACGGCCACAACGTTTTCTTTGACGAAGACGCGACCTACGGCAAATCGTGGGGCATGGCCCAATATATGGACGAAACGCAGACGCCGCTGATCATCGCGGCAGTGGAATGCAACCCCATCGGCAACAATCGGCTGGAGGAATACTGCCCGTTCACCTGTGAAGACCCGAAACTCGGCCGCATCCGCGGGCGCGGGCGCACGACGATGAACTGGTTCATCCACGGTTTCAAGCCGATGATCGACGCGAATCTGCGCACCCTGCCGGACAGGGACAACACGCTGATTGCCGGTTCGTCGATGGGCGGGCTGATGAGCCTGTACGCGGCGACGGCGTTCAATTCCGTTTTCGGCAAAGCGGTCTGCCTTTCCCCCAGCCTGTGGCTCGGCGCGGGCAAGATGCGGCGCATCATCCGGCAGGCGGAGATCTCCCCCGACACGCTGATTTACATGGATTACGGCGGGCAGGAAATGGCCAACCATGCGGCGAACCTCTCCGCGCTGACCTCCTGCACGTCGGCGCTGCTGCAAAAGGGCGTCGATCTCACCTTCCGCATCGCCCCCGGCGGCACGCACAGCGAGGCCTCGTGGGAGCGGCAGATTCCCGTGTTTATGAAGTGTTTGGGGTTTTGAGTTCCTTCCGTCTGCCTTTCAGCGTTTTTCATCGTCTGAATCCGCCACAGGCGGCGACGATTCCAAACGTTCCTCTACGAAGAGGGCTTTATCCCCACGCTGCCGCTGCGAATACCAAAAGGCTCCCTCTTTGAGGGCGTGCAGCTTGCTGCCCACAGTGTGGGAGGCAGGCAAGCGAAACGCCGAAGGTCTTTCAGCGAAGCTGACTGAAGGAGTTCGTGCTTTTCAATGTTGAATCGATAAGGAGCATCATGCCATGGAAGTTCGTTATTTTAAAGGCTATTCCTACAACCTGAACCGAGAAATGGAGTTCAAGGTCTACGGCCACCGCGGCAAGCCGGTGCTGTTCATTCCCTGCCAGGCGGGGCGTTTCTACGATTTCGAGAATTTCCATATGGACGACGTATTCCGCCCGTACATTGACGCGGGCGAAATCATGGTGTTCTCCATCGATACCATCGATAACGAGACGTGGGCGGATCACGGCGGCAATCCGCGCGCCCGCATCGAGCAGCACGAGCGCTGGTTCAACTACATCGTCGATGAAATGGTGCCGCAGATCCGCCACCTTGCGGGCGAGCGCAACTGGTGTCAGATGCCGATCATGCCGTTCGGCTGTTCGATGGGCGCGATGCACGCGGCGAACCTGTTCTTCCGCCGTCCGGATCTCTTTGACAGCGTGCTGGCGCTCTCCGGCGTCTACGATTCGTTCGATTCCTTCGGCGATTACATGGATGACCTCGTCTACCGCAACTCGCCGTACCACTACCTCTCCGGCATGTCTGAGGATCACCCGTATATCCGCATGTACAACGAGCGCAAAATCATCCTCTGCGTCGGCCAGGGCGCGTGGGAAGACGTGCTCAAGGAAAGCACCTCGCGCATCAAGGGCGTGCTCGACGCCAAGGGCATCCACGCGTGGGTGGACTTCTGGGGTTACGACGTCGATCACGATTGGGGCTGGTGGTACAAGCAGGTCGAATATTACCTGCCCTTCCTGCTGGGAAAACGATAAACGCCTTCCGTCACAACTTCGGCGTGATCAAAGGCGTTCAATGACAGAATTGGCTTAAACTATATTTCACAGATCCGTAAAGGAGCATTCCCATGAAAAACTTCATCTTCATCTCCCCGAATTTTCCGACCAATTACTGGAAATTCTGCGCCGAACTGAAAAAGAACGGCATGAACGTTCTCGGCATCGGCGACTGCCCGTATGACCAGCTCATGCCCGAACTGCGCGGCGCGCTGAACGAGTATTACAAAGTCTCCTCGCTGGAAAACTACGACGAGGTGTTCCGCGCGGTCGCGTTTCTGACCTACAAGCACGGCAAGATCGACTGGCTGGAGAGCAACAACGAATACTGGCTGGAGCGCGACGCCATGCTGCGCACCGCTTTCAACATCACCACCGGTTTCCACACCGAGGATATGCAGCCGGTCAAGTATAAGTCCGCGATGAAGGCCAATTACGCCAAGGCGGGCATCAAAACCGCGCGCTGGCACATCGTCCGCGATTATACCGGCTGCAAGGATTTCATTGCCGAGGTCGGCTACCCCGTCATCGTCAAGCCGGATAACGGCGTGGGCGCTTCCCATACCTATAAACTCAAAAACGACGACGAGCTGAATTATTTCTTCGCCACGAAGGACGAGACCGTCTACATCATGGAGGAATACGTCAACGGCACGGTGCACACCTACGACGCGGTCATCAACTCCAAGGGCGAGCCGCTGTTTGAAACCGGCAACGTGACCATCGATTCCATCATGGATATCGTCAACACAAACGGCAATTCCTGCTACTATATCGAAAAGACGCTGCCGGAAGCCATGCGCGACGTCGGCCGCCGCACCGTCGCCGCTTTCGGCGTGAAGAGCCGCTTTGTCCATCTGGAATTTTTCGTGCTCAACGAAGATCAGCCCGCGCTCGGCAAAAAGGGCGACATCCTCGGTCTGGAAGTCAACATGCGCCCGTCCGGCGGTTTCAGCGCGGATATGTTCAATTTCGCCAACTCGACCGACGTGTACAAGATCTGGGCGGACATGGTCGCCTATGACCACAGCACCATCAGCAACGAGGGCCGTGAACACTTCTATTGCTGCTACTGCGGCCGCCGCGACGGCAAGAACTTTGTGATGGATCATGCCGCGATCATGGCCAAGTATGGCGACCGCATTAAGATGGTGCAGCGTATTCCGAAAGCGCTTGCGGGCGCGATGGCCGATATGATGTACCTCGCCAATATGCGCACCGAAGCGGAAAAGGCCGAGTATTACCGCGATCTCCTCGCAACGAAATAAAGCTTTAAACCGCCGCGAAGCGAAGAGGACGGTCAAGGGAACTCAAGTTTCCTTGTGGGGCTTGGGGAAACGCCCCAACGTCTCCCATAATCATCAAAAAAAGTAGTTTCAGAGCAGACTGCGAAGCAATCTACGATTGAAACAGGCTTACAAAAAAAGACGCTCTCCGCGCAGGAAAGCGTCTTTTCTTGATCCAAACTTTTCACACCCGATGCTGCTTGAGGAAATACGCCATGTCGCCCATCGCCTTGGTGAGCGTTTCCGGCTCCGGCAGCATGACAATGCGGAAGCGCAGATCCTCGTGCCAGTCAAAGCCGTCGCCGGGGATGACGAGCACATGCTGTTCGTGCAGGAACTTCATCGCAAAGTCGTGCGCGTTCTCAAAGTCAAACTTGCTCTTGTCCAGCCGCGGGAAAAGATAGAACGCCGCGTGGTTGGGCAGATAATCCACGCCGTCGATCTTATCCAGCGCTTCCAGCGTAGCCTTGCGCTGCTCAAACAGGCGGCCGCCCGGCACAAGCATCTCGCGGGTGCTCTCGCTGTCCACCAGCGCCGCCGGAATAACCAGCTGCGTCAGCGCGTTGCCGCACAGGCGCATGGAAGCCAACTGCATCACGCCGTCCTTCACCTCGTCCAGCTCGCCTTTCGGGCCGGAGAAAACCATCCAGCCGCAGCGGAAGCCGCAGACGATGTGACTCTTGGACAGGCCGTTAAACGTCACGCACGGCACATCCGGCGCAAGCGCGCCGATGGACTCATGGCGCAGACCGTCCATCACCAGACGGTCATAGATTTCGTCCGCCAGCAGCACCAGATGATGCTGGCGCGCGATTTCCGCAATCGCCAGCAGGACTTCCTTGCTGTAAACCGCGCCTGTCGGGTTGTTCGGGTTGATGACCAGAATCGCCTTCGTGCGGTCGGTGATCTTGCTGTTGATATCGTCGATATCCGGGTTCCATTCGTTGTTCGGGTCGCAGCGGTAGAACACCGGCTTGCCGCCGCACAGATACGCATTGTTGCTCCACAGGGAGTAGCACGGCGACGGCAGCAGGATTTCGTCGTCCGTGCCGATCAGCGCGTTCATCAGCATGCTCGCCGCTTCGCTCACGCCGTTGCAGATGAAAACATCGTTAGGCATGATGCCCTGAAGGCCGCGCCCGATGTGATAGGTGCAGATGACGTTGCGCGCCGCCGCCATGCCGCGCACATCGCAGTACGGCACGGCCTCGTCGATGTGCAGCGCCAGCGCCTGCCGCACGCTGTTGGGCAGTTTAAAGCCAAAACGACCCGGATTGCCTGTATTGAGCTTGAGCACGTTGACGCCCTCGGACTCCATGCGCAGAGCCTCCTGATACAGCGGGCCGCGGATATCGGAATGGACATGATCCAGCCGGTCTGAACGAGTTATCATCTTTCTTCCTCGCTTTATCATAAATGATGAGTCCAAAAATGGACAATAGATATTTTATTCGCGCTGAATCGAAAAAATCCTTTTTCGGCCGGCAAAAAACGCGCCTATGCTTTACAGAAACTTCGCTCCGTGCTCGATCATGCGGCGGCGCACCTGCGCGCCGTCCACCGTCTTGATCTGCGGCGACATCGAAGCCGCAATGCCCGCCGCTTCGCCCAGCGCCATGCAGGTCAGCTGAATCCGCATGGAAGACTGTGCCGCAAAGGTTGCGGAAACACAGCGCCCCGCCACCAGCAGATTGTCCACCTCCCTGGGCAGCATGCAACGATACGGAATTTCGTAATACTCGCCCGGATCCATGTGAATCAGCACAAGGTTCTTTTCGTTGTGGATATCGATGGGATAGGCCGACTGCGCCACCGCGTCCTCAAAGCGGCACCGCGCTTCAATATCTTTTTCCGTCATGATGTATTCGCCGTCCAGCCGATACGACTCGCGAATGCCCGGAATATCCGCAAAGGACTGGATATACGCTTCCTCAAAGCCGGGGAAGCGCTCTTTGAGGAAACTCATGATCCGCATTGCAGACTTTCGCGAATACAGAATCATCTCCGTGACCGATTCCGCATCCGCAGCGCTGGTGATGTGCCCGGCCTCAGGGCAGTTGAACCAGAGCGTATCCTTTCCCAGCGTCTGGTGATAATACACCTGCACATAGCTGCCGTCGCGTTCGGTCAGCCTGCCCTCGTTCACGCCCTGACGAAGCAGCTTGGTAAAGGGATTAAACGCCTCCTCGCGCCACAGGGAATAAAACTCCATCGGGAAATGATCACCGCCAAAGCGATAACCCCAGTCCAGCAGCGTCTTTTCCACCTTTTTCACATCCACGCCGCCGACACAGAAGCGAAGTGTCATCGGCTGATTCTCGTTCTCATAGCCGCATTCGGTTTTGCAGCCGCTTCGGCGTGCCAGGCACGCGTCGCCGGTGCAATCCACAAAGCAATCCGCCCGATAGCCACGCAGGCCGCCGCGCGTCGAGACAATCACCTCGTCGATCTGCTTTTCCGTCTTGACGACGGAAACCAGCTCCGCGCCATAGAGAATCGCCACGCCGTATTGAGCGCACATCGCCTCCAGCTCCACCTTCTGCATCTGCGGATCGCAGAAATAGGTGTCGCCGCCCTCTTTTTTGGCTTCAAGCGTTTGCTGCAATTCCTCCGCCAGCGACGAATTGCTCACAAAGCCCGGAATGTGGTTTGTCATCCGCGGAACGGTCAGGGACAGCGTCGCCGTGCCGCCCAGCGCATATTCCCGCTCCAGAATCAGCGCCTTTTTTCCTTCCCGGCCCGCCGCGCAGGCCGCCATCACGCCCGCCGTGCCGCCGCCAAGCACCAGCACGTCATAGCGCTCCGCCATCGGTACATACGAAATCACGCTCTGCTTCATCGCTCGTTCCTCCGTCCGCTCTTTTCATTCTTTCAAAATGCAGGGTTCAAACTTTTTTCTATTATACCACAGCGCGCTTTTCTTTTGCATCCGTCTGTTCCGGCAATAACGTCAAAAATGCAATATTTTTATTTGACAATCTGTACAATTCAGCTTATAATAGAGACAAAAGGACGCGAATGTCCCCAACAAATAAAAAGGAGATCGAACCCATGAAGAAACTGATTTGCCTGCTTCTTTCCGTTCTTCTGCTTGTCGGCGCTTCCGCCGCAATGGCCGACTCGGTCAAGCTGAAGATTGCGACCTGGACGAGCAACGAAACGCAGCTCGCGCTGCTCGGCTCGTTTGTGGATGAGTTCGCGCAGAAAAAGGGCATCGACATCGACTATACGTTTGAATCCCTCTCCGGCGCGGAATACAGCAGCCTGCTGCTGATGGATCTGCAAAGCAACGAAGCGCCCGACGCGTTCTGGATCATGGAAAGCGACATCAAGGCGTTCATCGGCGCGGGCCTGTGCGCCAAGCTGAATGACGCGCTGACCGATTATGATCCGGACGACATCGACGCGGGCGCGCTGAGCCTGTGGCG
>OLPW01002967.1_pt1 | contig 14140 bp, 16 predicted proteins | sample 1672161 | NCBI WGS metagenome assembly OLPW01 (sample SAMEA3136654, study PRJEB25190) | human gut metagenome
TTGGTGTCTTCTGCGATTTTTTTATAAATCCATTGGTCAGTACCGCCTTCTTGCCCGCCTCATAGCAAGCTCCATCTCATATATATTTGTTTCATTGTAGAGCTTTTCTTTTTGCCCGCCAAGCTTGATCGTCCGCAAATAAGATAACCGGGTATTTTGCGTATTTTTGATATAAGTAGATTTTATATAGCAATTCTCAGGATTCACAGTCGTATAAAGCAGAGCATCGTTTTCAAGGATTTCCAATGGGCGTAAGTTATGTGATGTAAAGATCAATTGTCCTTTAGCTTTATGCTATCGGTCAAGCCGGAACTTAAACAAGCTTTCAATCAGCTTTGTTCTGATGTAATCCTCCATATCAGAGTTATAATAACCGTTCATCTTAGAGAAATAGCGGATATATCCGGTGAACGGTTAAGGACGGCTTTTACCGCTTTCGGATCACCCTCATGTGCCTCTATAATCGTGTCATAGGGGAGAAACCGGTTACTCATGGGACAACACCTCCATTTTCTCTTTCAGCCTCTTTGTTCTCCGATTTCTTTCTGCGTCAAGTGCTGGAAGTAATACAAAAAGATTTCCTCCTGCGTCTGTTCCGGCAGCCCGGCAAGAGCCGCCGCAAGGGAACAGCTATCTAAAAATATCGTCTGCCCCCGGACGGAGAATGGATAAGTTTCGCCATAGTCTGGCACTTGAAAATACTCGTCTGTGGTGCTTAGTGGGACAAACTTTTCTTCGGTCAAATATTCAAGGGAGATTTCCCGTTTCCACCTCGCCGCCAGCATACGGGCAGCGTCAAAGGACGCATGGCGAATAACAATCCGGCAATAGGTATCATGGGTATAGCGGATATGTTCTTGATAGGCTTCGTATTCAGTCATGGAAAATCCCCCTTTCTTCGATTATGGGAAAGGGCGGCAGCACTTTTTTGCTGTCGCCCCTTGATTGTCAACTCTATTGAAATTACTGATTTTCCGAACATTAGTTACTCCTTGTGAGTAGGTTTCTACAAATCGCTCTTTAACCATTTTATGCGCTCCTTTCCTTGAATAAAAATGTGACTGACCTTTCATGCCACACTCGAAATATATCATATTTCTTTCTTAATGTCAAATATTTCATATATCAGAAAAGAAAAATTAGCCACACTCATACTATTTCAAATGAGCGTGGTTGGTTTATAATCAAACTATCTGATTTTCCTTAAAATCAACAATGCAATATCAGCGATAAATAGAAATAATGTATATGCCGACTGCAGTCCATTCATTAACCTAACAGGGTTATCCATAAGCCAAATTAAACTCTGCCCCACAGTATTCAAAAGGAAGAACAAGGCAACAAAAGCAATTAGTGAAGCTGTAGCGATAAGTCCACGCCCTCTTTCATCTCGCCCCTCTTTTGAAAAATAGAAGAATATAAATAAGCCCAAAAGCAAAAAGCCCAGTATTCCATTTGCTCACATAAAAACTCTGCTATCTAATAAAAGCGTTATCCACTCAATCATCACTGTTCCTCCTTAAAATCAAATAAATCTTCAATCGACACATTGAACACTTTTGCGATACTATATGCAAGCAACATAGAAGGATTATAGCGATTTCGTTCAAGCTGCATAATCGTCTGTCTTGAAACGCCAACTAAGTCGGCAAGCTCTTGCTGTGTCATTCTTTTTGTGGCTCGATATATATGAATTTTACTATCAAATTGATATTTGTTTTTGTTCGCCACCGACTCACCGTCTTTCTAAAAAATCTGTTTAACAGTATAACATATTTCTTGCATTTTGTCTAAGAAAAATTTCGAGATGTTTAAGGAATAAAGGGCTACTGTCTAAATTTTTCTGTGTTACCTTATCGTACATGAACATTGCCGCTAGAGATGAACACTTTCACAAAGCGTTCCAGGGCAACGGCTGCTTCTGCTCTGGTGACAGCTCCATCGGGGTCAAAGAGGTTGGTGACTTCCCTTCCTTTCACCCAAAAAGAGCATGGAGAAAATTTTCTCCATGCCCTTTTATACTTTTTGTTCTCGGTTGCATCAACGGCATCCCTAGCCAATTATGCCTGTGCGGTCCACGCTGCCTACTGATTTTTCAGCAGGAACCGACCCAGACGCTTCTCGGTCTGTTCGCCGTTGCGGATGGCAAATTCTCCCGCCAGCAAGACGTGCTCAATGCCCTCCGCCTTCTGGAATGGGTTTTCATAGGTCGCTTTGTCGGCGATGGTATCCGGGTCAAAGACGGTAATGTCCGCTACCATCCCTTCCTTTAGCAGACCGCGGTCCTGCAATCCGATGATTTGAGCCGGTAATCCGGTCGCACGGTAGACTGCATGCTCCAGTGTACAGAGCTTTTCTTCGCGCACCAGACGGAAAAACCGTGGGAAGGTCGCAAAGTGACGCGGGTGCGGTCTGCCCTCATTTTCCTCCTTACTCAGCGGCATACCACAACCATCGGTCCCGATGGTGACCTCCTGGCGCAGGAAGTACAGCACATCCTCTTCCGACATACAGAAGAAGATGCAGTCTGCGCTGCCTTTGGTTTCCACCATCAGTCGGGCAGCTGCTTCGGACATGGTGCAGTTCCAGATTTGGCTCATCTCATAGATATTTTTGCCGTCGGCTTCCGGGCAAAGTCCGTAGGTGGTGACCACATAAATGGCTTCACCGTCCTCCTTTTCCGCAAAGCGATGGTCCAGCTCTGCCAAAATCTGACCTCTCTGGTCAGAAGCAAGCCGAGCTGCCGCAGCCGCTACTCCGCCCTCCAGCGTCCATTTCGGCAGGATATTGGTAATGCCGGTTGCCGCCGCTGTGTACGGGTACATATCAGCCGTTACAGCAATGCCGTTTTTCTGTGCCTGCTCGATGTATTTCCAAATTTTCGGTGCCCAACCCCACTGCTCCTTGCCGCTGGCTTTCAGATGGGATATGTGGACTTTTGCACCTGTCTTTCGGTTGATTTCATACATTTCTTCCAGGGCAGCGATAATCTCCGCTCCCTGATTGCGCATATGGGAAGCGATGATACCGTCGTATTTGGCTATCACCTCACCCATTGCGTTCAGTTCCTCCTGGTCGGCAAACACACCGGGCGCATAGCCAAGACCCAGTGTCATTCCCCAGGCTCCGTCTGCCATCTCTTTGTCCAGCAAGGCAGCCATGTCCGCCAGCTCCTCTGCGGTGGCTTTTCGTCCTTCAAAGCCCATGACGCCGGCGCGCAAAGCTCCATGTCCGACCATCGGAAGCTGGTTGGTCGCCATTGGACGATTTCCACTCTTGGCTTTTTCAATAAACTGCGCCATAGAGGTAGAAACATAGGAATCCCACTTGCTGCTAACCGAGGAAAACTCCTTCATCAATTCCAGATTTTCCGGCTTACAAGGATAAACGGTGTAGCCGCATTGACCGGTCACCTCGGAGGTGATGCCCTGAAACAGCTTGGACTGACAGCGGCTGTCGGGCAAAAAGGTCGTATCACTGTGCGAGTGAAAATCAATAAAGCCGGGAGCTGCCGCCAGCCCGCCAAGGTCTACGATTTCCTTCGCTTTCTCTGCTATCGGTTGCTGGGAAAGTACTGCAATTTTCCCCTGTGCAATCCCGATATTCCCATGAAAGGGAGGTGCACCTGTACCGTCATAGACAACGGTATTTTTTAAAATAAGATCCAACATCGCTCAAAATCCCTCCTGAATCAAAAATGAGTGGTCGACTTCATTATACTGTGATTCATACTATTTCACAAGACTTTATCGTATTGTTTTATTTTTTTGTATAAATACACAGTCAAAATCATTGAAATGAGTATATTATATACATATCTAAATAGGAAAATGCCCTGAACCTTTGAGGACGAAAAGGTCATTCGATTTCCTGCACTCATTTTTTTATTTTGGCAAAAACAGCAGCTGCTTGCAGGCAGCTGCTGTTTTTGTGGGAAGGAGAATGATTTATCCTTTCTTGATAAATCGGAAGGAGAGTATATCATGGTTAGATTTTCGGGTATCGTCATTCGACCAAACCCAATCTGAAAGGCAGAATGAACTAATGTGTGCCTTCTGCATAAGAAAGCCCCACCCTGTCCATTGCTTCTTTCATTTGATTTAATTGTTCACACCGAGCCAGACAACATTTTCCGATATGAATTCGGTCGACATGTTCCTCTTTCATCCGTTCCAGTTTTTCTGTAAATCCCGGGTCGTTCAGTTTATCTGCTTCACAGCCATTGCAATCAAAATAAGCCGAAAGCTCTACCGGTTGCCCTTCGTACTGTTCAAACGATTTCTTTCGGTCATAAAATGCCCGAAAGCACGCAGCGCCGGTGCAGACTCTGCCGGATTTTTTACAATGAAGAATGGCAATCTTTTTAATTTCTTTTTCCATCACGATTCCTCCAATGTGACAATTCCGTTTTCCACATCATAAATTCGATTACAAACTTCTTCGCACAATGTCCTGTTGTGCGTAATAAACACATACGACGTACCTGCCTTTTCCTGGTATTCCCGCAGCATCTGAATCATCTGTGCCTGTGTGATTACATCCAGCATGGAGGTTGGTTCGTCCAGGATAATCACCTTTGGTTCCATAACCAGCAGTCTGGAAAGCGCTGCTCTTTGCAATTCACCACCGGACAATTCAGCCGGTTTTCGATACAGGTGTTCCTCATGTAACCCGAATTTTTCTACATTTTCAATCAAGGCCGATAAAGAATATGGGATGTTATACAGCGAATAAGGCTCCTTCAAGCTGCTGAGCAAGGGTAATGCCGGGTTAAATGAAATTTCGGGATGCTGAAACAGGATCTGGATCTCCCTCCTATGAGGACCTTTAAAGGGATATTTCAGCTCATCTTCTCCGAAGAATATCCTACCGGAGGTAGGTTTCAGCAGACCCGAAAGCATTTGCCCTAATGTGGATTTTCCGCTGCCGCTGTCTCCAAACAGCCCAATGGTTTCCCCTTCCATTAAGGTAATATTTACATCTTTGGCAGCATAAAAATTTTCTTTTTTGTTCACACGGCTTTTATAAATTTTGGTAAGGTTCTCAGTTTTCATTCTCATATTTCCAGCACCTTACCTTTCTATCGCCAAGTGTAAACACCGGCGGCATTGTATCACATTTTGATGTGCAAAATCTGCACCGATGCTTGTACCGGCACCCGTAGTTTTGATAATCCGTGTGAGGCGGAGCAAATCCCGTCATGGAAACTTTCATCCCATTTTCCGGTATTGCCAAAATCATATCCTGTGTGTATGGGTGAAGCGGATTTTTCAGTATCTCTTCGGTTGGACCATACTCTACCTGCTGTGCCGCATAGAGGACACAGATGTGGTCTGAAATTCTTCCTGCAAACATCATATCATGTGTGACACAAAGCAGGCTTTCTTCTTTTAGCTGCTCAAACGCCTCTACCACAAGCGAAACTCTCTTTTCATCGAGTCCTTTGCTGGGTTCGTCTGCCAGAATCAGTTTCGCTCCTGCGGAAATTCCCATCGCCACCATTGCTCTTTGTCTCATACCGCCCGAAAAAGTATGTGGGTATGCATGGACCAGTTGTTCCTCGTTACCTAAACGAAACATCTTCAGAAGCTCAACACTTCTTTGGACCGCCTGCTTTTTTGTGAATCCTTTGTGCTCCATCAGTGGCTCGCCTACCTGAAATCCAACCTTCAAAAGAGGATTCATGCTTCCTCCGCCTCCCTGCGGCACATAGGAAATCTCGGCTCCACGAATCTTGTTCAGCTGTTTTTTCTTTAAGCTCAGCAAATCTTCTCCTTTGTACAGCACCTGTCCTTTTACAATCGCCGTTTCTGGAAGAAGCCTCAAAATTGCAAGAAGCAAAACACTTTTGCCGCTGCCGGTCTCTCCTACCAGTGCAATCTTCTGCCCTTCGGCAACTGTCAGGCTCACATCTTCGACTGCCTGCACATCACTTTCATCGCTAAACTGAACCGAAACATTTTTTATTTCCAGCATCCTTTACACCTCACTTTTTCTGCTGACCGTAATAGCCAACCAGCATAAAACCAAGCACTGCCAGAGAGGTGCAGATGATGGGCGGCAGATACCACCAGTATTGCCCACGGACAACACCATTTCGAAAAAATGCAAAGTGCAGGATTGCACCCCAGCTTTTTTCAGCAAATGCACCCAAGCCGAGAAAGCTCAGCGAGGCCTCTGTCATCATGGCACCGGAAACTGCCATCGCTCCACGGGAAAGGATGATATCCTTGATATTGGGGAGCAGATGTTTAAACATGATGACAATGTCCTTTTGTCCGATTGCTTTTTCAATTTTAATAAACGGTTCTTCCTTCAGCGACAGAATGCGGGAGCGCAGCACTCGGGTCGTTCCGGTCCATGATGTTACCGAAATTGCCACCACAATACTCAGCATTCCCGGCTCCAAATAGCACACCAGAAGGGTTGTCAGCGCAAGACCCGGCAATGCCATTGCAAGATTGGTCAAAGCAGTAACAGCTTTGTCCACATATCCTCCATACCACCCGGAAAACAGCGCCAGAACCGTTCCCAGAATGGTAACAACAAATGCAGCAAAAACACCGATTCCCATCGAGATGCGAGTTCCATACAATAGTTCGCTGAAAATATCCTGACCCACATCATTGGTCCCCAGCCAGTGCTCTGCACTTGGCTTTGCATAGGTCAGCGAACTGGTTGCTGCCGGGTCATACGGAGCAATATAGGGTGCCAAAAGAGCAATCACAACAAAAAATATAATGATGATGCTTCCCATCACTACAGGAAGATTGATTTTTTTCTTTTTCTGCATATCGGCACCTCCTTAAGAAGCAATTCTTGGATCAATGAATGCAATCACAATATCACTGATCAGATTTGCCATCACCACACAAAATGCCGAAACCAGAAAGCACAGCTGTGCTGTAGGAAAATCGTGGTTTGAAACAGACTGATAAAACAACTGCCCCATGCCCTTCCAACCAAAGATGGATTCAATCATCATAGAACCCGATAATAGGCTGCCCATCTGCATACACATACTGGTGACATACGGAAGCATTGCATTCTTGATTACATGACGGAACAGCACCTTTCTTTCCGGCAGTCCCTTTGATTCTGCTGTTGTAGTAAAGTCTTCTTTTCTAATCTGCGACACGCTGCTTTTCATCGTCATAAAGTCACTGGCTGTGCGAAACAGAATCAAAATGGACAAAGGCAGAACCATATGATGCAAAATATCCAATGTCCTCTCCCAACCTGTTGTCATCCCACTGGTCATTCCACTGATGGGAACCCACTTCAAATTATAAGCAAAAACAACCAGCGCAAGGACACCAATGCAGTTGGAGGGTACTGTATTCAGGAACAGCGCAATCGGCGTCATGATAGAATCAAACAGTTTTCCCGGCTTCCAACCCGCTATAACACCTAATACCGCACCAAAGATTCCCCCCAGAATCCATGTTGGTATCGACAGCCTAACAGTCCACGAGATACTTTTCAGTACGTTATCCAAAACCGGCTGCTTATTGGAATATGCAATTCCAAAGTCCATGGTAACAATGCTTTTTAAATATCTTACATACTGTACACCATAGGAATCATTCAGCCCATACTTCTCAGCGATAAATTCCAGTTCTCCCGGGTCCTTTTCCAGCAGATAATAGTACTCCTCCTGACCAACAATGTGCTGAAGCGGGTCTCCGGGCATAAACCGGACCATAAAAAAGCTGATGGTAATCACAACAAATATCGTAGCAAACGCAGCAAGAATTCTTTTGAAAATATGCTTAGTCATCGTTGGATTTCACAACCTTCATAAAAAATGGGCTGCTCAATGGATAGGGACAAGGAGCAACCCTTTTTGTCACATTATTTTGCAGTCAGTGTATACCAGAGTTCGTCGTTTACAACACCCCAGGAAGCACGGTTATACCAGTTTTCATATTTGTCTGTGCGATATGGATAATAGCAGGAGGTCCAGCTCAGAGCAGTACCGAACAGGGTCTTTGCTGCTTCATTCTGCAGATAGGTGATGCATTCCAGATATTCCTCGCTGGAATGGGCACCCAGCATACGCCATACCGTTTCATTAAAGGTCGGGTCGGTGTATGTACCCCACAACCAGGAAGCATTGCGGTCGGTTCCCGGCTTTGGCTCATAAACATAATAGCGGAAAGCAGAGGTATGTCTTGCCATACCGGCGGTTGTGTAGCCGATGGCAATATCATAATTTCCCTCCTTGATATTGCTTTCCCACACCTCAGAGTTTACAATGATCGACTGGTCAACATAAGCGTTTACGCCTACGGATGCAAGATTGTCAACGATGACTTCTGCAATACGATTTCTCAGATTCATATCTTTGGAGTATTGTGGAACCACCAAAATCTTCATTTCAGAACCATCCGGGAATTCACGGAAGCCATCTGCGTTCACATCAAGGTAACCGGCATCATCCAAAATTTTCTTAGCTTCCTCCACATCCTGTGCAAACTGTGGCAGTCCTTCTACATAACCGTTACAGGACGGCGGAATAATGCCGGCACATGGAATAACCGCATCATCGCCGCCGATGGTCTTCGACAGCAGCGCCCAGTCCATCGCTTTGGTAACTGCCAAACGGAAGTTGTAATCACTGCCGGCTTTTCTGGTCATACCGAAGGTCATCTGGTTGCAGCCCGAATAAACACTCTCCCCCTTATCTACGGCAGGGTCAGAAATCATATCCATCAGGGTGTAATCAATAGGAGAAGAATATGCGTAATAGCAGTCGATCTCACCTGCATTCAAAGCAGCCATTACCGCAGTTGCATCCGCATATGTCTTGATGGTGACCGATTCAACGGTAATATCCCCGTGGTAGTTATTTTCCGGAATTGCTTCATAATAGGAAACCTGCGCATCAACATCCTTGGATACCAGCTTGTACGGACCGCATCCGATGGCTGCATCTTCTCCGGTATAATTTTTGTATTCGTCACTTCCTTCAAACTTTTCCCAGATATGCTTTGGAAGTACGCCCTGCATCATGGCAGAGCCGGACAACCAGCCATAAACATCCGGCTGACTGAAGGTAATCCTTCCCTTTCCTTCTCCGGTTTCCTCAACGCTTACCAGATTCAGGAAATAAGAACTCTTTGCAGTTTCCGCCAAAAATTTGATAGTAAATGCAATATCGTCCCATGTTACCGGCTGACCATCGCCCCAGACAGCAGTGGTAGGCCATGTAAAGTCCAAAACACAACCATCATCCGAAATATCAAAGGAAGTAAAGAAGTAGGGCTGAAGAGAACCGTCTTCTGCTTCATACACCCAGTTTCCACGGACAAATCCGACATAATTGATTCGTCCAAAGATGTCCGTCTGGCTGTACAGGTTAAAGGTCGTATTGGGTGTAGTTGTACCAATTACCAGATTTTTTACCTTTTTGACGCCTGTTTCTGTGTTCTCCTCTGTTGTGTTCTCTGTTTCATTTTGGACTTCCGCTTGTGTTGTTGTACTCTGATTACATCCGGTCATGGTTCCAATCAGCATGACAGCCGCAAGTAACAGAGCGATCAATTTGCGAGATTTCATCGAATCACCTTTCCGATTGTAAATTCGCTAAATGTGCCGTCTGCAAAAAAAGAGTATTATACCAAAATCGGTATAATACTCCCTGTGAACGCAATGACCCTATCATTTTTGCTTTCATTTCCCATACCGAAATGGCAGACACCATCCTAGGCGGGTCTCCTGACTTAAATTCATCGCACTTATTCCCTTCTCAGATTGAAAACAATCCAATGGATATGAATAAACACTCCTTAATACAGTAGAGTTGGCTGTTGCAGATTCACACTGCATTCCCCATTATCCTCTGAAAACAGAGTACCTATGACGCAATATTTAGTTGTCCCCATTATAGGTCAATTTATGATAGAAGTCAAGATGTTTATTCATTATTTTTTTACAGTGTGCAAATAATTCCCTCGTTTTTCACTTCATCTTTTTCCCAAAACGCCCGCTCATCCCTTCGGTTGTTGCTCTGCTCCTTCTTTTTTATGGGTTGCCTTCTTGGGACATCGCTTTAGGCACTCACCACAGCGGATACAATCCATGCTGTTTGGTTTTGTATTATGTAGAACCAGAGGTTCCTCATAACTTTCTAAATGAAACTGACCATATTCTTACTCTGTTCGGTGTATACTACGCTTAATCTCTTTACCCATGCTCTGTCTCTACAGCTGTGCGGTTTTTATATGATGCCGATTAACGCAATCCTTATCAATGGTAAAGCACCGACTTGACCATGAGCTCTTATTAGAGATTTAAGAGAAGAGATCACACACTGGACTTTCCCATAAAAATTGTGTACCAACGGGGTTCTACTCCCGAGCCAAATATAAGAAAGACCTGCACAGCTGGATAATAGCTGTGCAGGTCTTTCTTATTCACTCTTTCCTTGTTGTCACAACAAATATTCTGTTTTTCACATGATGGCTGTCATATAGAAAAACGCCAATCGAGCACTTCTCTGCTACTCGCACAAGGAAAATCACCCCCGCGTGTGCGGGGAAAAGGCGTGATGGCAGGAGGCTTAAGTATCCCGGATTAGGATCACCCCCGCGTGTGCGGGGAAAAGGGTTGCTCAAGGCGCAGGTAAAAAACATTCTGAGGATCACCCCCGCGTGTGCGGGGAAAAGAATGTATGACCGGAATCCAGAAGTCAAGCGTTAGGATCACCCCCGCGTGTGCGGGGAAAAGTTAAGCATCCTACCTTTCGGTATATAATAGATAGGATCACCCCCGCGTGTGCGGGGAAAAGCTTTTCCATTCTACACTCACTCGATCTGTACTAGGATCACCCCCGCGTGTGCGGGGAAAAGCGCTGGTATTTGCTGGAATAGTGCCGGTAGGTAGGATCACCCCCGCGTGTGCGGGGAAAAGACTAAAAAAAGCCCATAAAATCAAGGACTTTGATCCCGTACCTATCCGATTTCATTTAGTTTTTCGTAGATTTGAAAGGTGGTGTAGCAATCTTCCAACGCCCGATGGAAACGTTCCGGTTTGATCTCAAAATAGCCCGCCAGCGTTTCCAACCGATAATCTGCTATATCCTGGACCCTTCTTCGTGCCAAGGTCAACGTATCAAAGCAGGAATTTACAGGAATCGAAATCCCGGTATCCACACTTGCTTTTTTTAAAAACGCCAGATCAAAGCTTAAGTTATGTCCGATCACGACACTTTGCCCTAAAAAGTCCCAAAATTCCTCCAGTGCTTTTTTTAGTTCGATGCCTTTGTCTGCCATCTGTTGTGTAATTCCGGTTAAATCCATAATATCCTGTGGAATCGGGCACTTTGGATGAATCATCGCCGAAAAGCGTTCCGATATTTTATGTTCAATGATTCGTAATGCACCAATTTCCAGAATCTCGTTGTGTGCTGGATCCAATCCCGTCGTTTCAACATCAATGACAACATAGCCTCTCTTTTGTGCTCGTTTGTCTTGTTCGGCACGTTTGTTCTGAACCATTCGGCTAATAGCTGCTTTACTTGATCTGTCCATTGATACCGCACCGGATTCGGTTGTTGCAGGTCGCATCATCAGTGTCAATCCTTCAAAATCCACCGGCATCCAACGGGTGTTGTGGACCCGGAATTCCATTCCCTGTTCGTTGTTGGCAGAATACACCATCGTCGCACGTCCTCTGGGAAGGTTGTCACAAATGCGCTTCCACAGTTCTTCCCGCACTCGCTTGTTCAGCTGTCCAACATAGACACCTGTGTTGATTTCCAGAAGCCATTTGGACAAATCTCCACGCAGCCGAGGCGGACAATCCGTAAGTGTTACAACAATCATCTTTACTCCTTCGCACTGTAAGAACGTCCGTTTTCCACACACCCCTGTTTGTCATCCCATAGATACACTGCATTTTGAAGTTCACATGATACATCATCCGCAGCAAACAGCGTCTGAATATCCCGCACCATCCTTTCCATCAGATGATATTTCTTCATTGCATCTCGGGTGTTTCTCCGCATAACAGAGGCAATATCCTCCTTTTCCACAGTCGCAGCCAACTCAAAAGCCAACGGAATTGTAATATCTGCTTTATAGAGGTCTGCTATGTCATACACAAAGGAACACTCATGACCTGTGTGGACGAATCCCAGACCCGGCGAACAACCAAGCGCTTGAATCACTGCGTGAGCTGCTCCATAAAGGCAAGCATGTCCGGCAGAAAGCGCTTGATTGACCGGGTCTCCTCCCGAAAAATTTTCCGGGTCATAATTTCGTCCATTCCATGGAATATTCCATTTTTTAGAACACTGACGATATACCGCACGAATTCGGGCGCCTTCCCTGCCACGCAACTGCTGCAACGTCAACCGGGATACATCTTCATTTGGAAATCGCATACTGTACATTTGACGTACTACACCCAAGCGAAGCCGGACGTTGCTAACCAGCTCTGCCTGTCGAATCAACAGGTTTGCCCGATGCGTCAAAGCCCGACCACCTGCATAGTAGCGCACGCCATGTTCTCCTACCCACAGGACACTGACTCCAGAGTCACCAATCAATTCCATTGCACGATGGGTCACTTTGGTACCGGGTCCCAGAAGCAAAACGCTAATGGCAGCAGAAGGAAGGAAAACTGTCCCACGGTCGTCTGTTACAGTGATAGCTCCGTCCTGCCTGTTCAGAACGCAATGCTCCAGATAGATAAATGTCATTCTATCAGAAATTTGCGGAAGAGCTTGAAGTTCCGGGCGAATCATTCCAGGTATTTCAGCCATAACTTATTTCCTCACCTGTACAACTGTCATCAACCCTGTACCATAGGCTTTTCCGCGTCCTATTCCGCTACAAAGCATCTGTCGAAATATTTCCGGGTTACTTACTTCCAAAATTCCCTCATAGGTCACCGCCAAAAAGGTAACATTTTTCCCGCTGCTTCCCTTTTTGAAGCGATACCAGACCGATTTTGTTATGCCGAATTCTTCTTCCGACAGGATAAATCCATATTTCTCGCTTTGTCGTTTTAGCCACTCGATCTGATTTTGAGGAGTGCTGTGCGCACACACCCGACCTCGTTGTCCCGGACCTGCCGGAACACTGTAGGTGGGATTCGCACAAAGGCAGAATTGCCAGCGACTGCCCTGACAGATTCGATCCAACAGCGGGGTATAATCCTTTGTTTGCCAGGTTTCTCCCGGTGGTGCAAACTGCACTGCCATCCTGCTGAGGTCCGGTTTTTCGGAGCTGAGAATCAAAAGATAATTCTGCCCGCCTCGACTATCAATCCGCCACAAATTTCTCTGCCGCTCCCCGGGGAAGGAGGATTCCAGTGCACCGTGGAGTTTGTTGGGTGCAGAAATAGCTGATAAGGTGCGATGGTTATTCATATCAAGACGCATTTGCGTTAAGTACATATTTCCTCCCCCAATTCTGTCATTGGATCGTGTTCAGCAATGGGATGCAACGGATAGGTAACCACTCGACGAAATTCATACTTACGGTGAGTGGGATCAAAGGACAGCGGTACATCCCGAATCAGCCCTCCCTGTTCACCTTTTTTCGCATCCAGCACCAGCCGGGTGGATGTATCCGGTGCATTCTCCCGCAAAGCTTCCTCCAACGGCTTAGGGGATATTTCCAGAAACACCCGTCCGGTGGGAGGGCAGGAGCGCCGTCCCAGATACAGTGGAAATGCCGGAGCTTGCAGTGCCTTGCCAATCTTGTTCAGCAGTTCCTCGTCCTTACTTTCCAGTCCGGCAACAAAGATAGCATCTGATAGATAGTAACGGTGGGTTACATAAGGACTGCCTTTTCCCGGATGGGCTGTATGATAATCCCGTATCATGGTACCTTCCCGGTCCACCCGGATACCAAAGCGCAAAGATGCCAGTGTATGTAAAATTTCCTGGTCCTGTCTGGGAATTCCCAATGCAGCGGCAATCAATCCAATTACACCGCTTTTACTTGGTTCTCGCTGCGTTCTCCTCACATCAAATTTCGAGTCCGTCCCCCAGGACTGCATCGGTCCTGCAAGACGCAGAAGCAGCGTACTCATTTTATTTCCCCTTTCAGCCATGCTTCCAATGTATTCAGCAGAGCATCTACAGAGCAAGGCTCCGCCAGAGATTCCAAACCTTTTCCCACCGTCA
>OLPW01002978.1_pt1 | contig 14101 bp, 10 predicted proteins | sample 1672161 | NCBI WGS metagenome assembly OLPW01 (sample SAMEA3136654, study PRJEB25190) | human gut metagenome
ATATCCGTCAGTTCAACCTGATGTTCAAGACATTCCAGGGTGTTACAGAGGATGCGAAGAACACAGTATACCTTCGTCCTGAGACAGCACAGGGTATCTTTGTAAACTTCAAGAATGTACAGCGTACATCCAGAAAGAAACTTCCATTCGGTATCGGACAGATCGGTAAGTCTTTCCGTAACGAGATCACACCGGGTAACTTTACATTCCGTACAAGAGAGTTCGAGCAGATGGAGCTTGAGTTCTTCTGCAAACCAGACACAGACCTTGAGTGGTTTGATTACTGGAAGAGCTTCTGCCTGAACTGGCTGTCATCTCTTGGACTGAAAGATGAGGAAGTACGTTACCGTGACCATGATCAGGAAGAGCTTTCCTTCTACAGTAAGGCTACTACAGACGTTGAGTTCCTTTTCCCATTCGGATGGGGCGAGCTGTGGGGAATCGCTGACCGTACGGATTATGACCTGACTCAGCATCAGAATGTATCCGGACAGGATATGACATACTTTGATGATGAGACAAAGGAGAAATACATTCCATACGTTATCGAGCCATCACTTGGTGCTGACCGTGTTGTACTTGCATTCCTTTGCAGTGCATATGATGAGGAGAATATCGGAACAGAAGAGAAACCGGATATGAGAACTGTACTTCATTTCCATCCGGCACTGGCTCCGGTTAAGATCGGTGTGCTCCCACTTTCCAAGAAACTGAACGAAGGCGCAGAGAAAGTATTTGCAGAGTTATCCAAGTATTACAACTGTGAGTTCGATGATCGTGGAAATATCGGAAAACGTTACCGTCGTCAGGACGAGATCGGTACTCCATTCTGTGTAACATATGACTTCGATTCTGAGGAAGACGGAGCTGTTACAGTACGTGACCGTGACACAATGGAACAGGAAAGAGTTAAGATTGAAGATCTGAAAGCATACTTCGAGAAGAAATTCGAGTGGTAAGATAAATAAGAAAAGCCCGGACTGTAGTTCACAGGTAAGCTTGTGGATTCAGTTTGGGCTGTTTCTTTATAACTTAAAAATAGCATGGAAGATAGAACAGGAGGAGAATGACATGGACAGAAAAAATGCATGGACAACTTACAGTAAGGAAGAGCTGGACAGATTAGAACAGGTGAATACAGAATACAAGAACTGCCTTGATGCCGGTAAGACAGAGCGCGAGTGTGTTGCACTGGCAGTTGAAAAGGCAAAAGCAGAGGGATATAAGGATATCAGAGATATCATTAAAAACGGTGGAGAGGTGAAAGCCGGAGATAAACTGTATGCCGTGTGTATGAACAAGACGATTGCGCTGTTTCATATGGGTACAAAACCGTTGACAGAAGGTATGAATATTCTTGGAGCTCATATCGATTCCCCGCGCATTGACGTAAAACAGAATCCATTGTATGAGAATGAAGAGTTTGCTTATCTTGATACACATTATTATGGTGGAATCAAGAAATATCAGTGGGTGACACTTCCACTTGCCCTTCATGGAGTGATCGCAAAGAAAGATGGTACAACAGTTCAGGTGAGCATCGGTGAAAAAGAAGATGATCCGGTCTTTGTTATCACGGATTTGCTGATCCATCTCGCGTCGAAACAGATGGAGAAAAAGGCTGCAACGGTTGTAGAAGGAGAGAAGCTTGATCTTCTGATCGGAAGCCGACCGATTGAGCAGGATGAGACATTAGAAGAAAAGGAAAAAGAGGCTGTAAAAGCAAATGTAATCAATCTTCTGAAACAATATTATGACATGGAGGAAGAGGATTTCCTCTCCGCAGAGCTTGAGATCGTTCCGGCAGGAAAGGCTCGTGACTGCGGATTGGATCGCAGTATGGTGCTTGCTTACGGACAAGATGATCGTGTGTGTGCATTTACATCCCTTTTTGCGATGCTCGATGTGGAAGAAGTAGAGCACACAGCATGCTGTATTCTTGTAGATAAAGAGGAAATCGGAAGTGTTGGCGCGACCGGAATGCATTCTCGTTTCTTTGAAAATACAGTTGCAGAACTTGTAGCACTGACAGAAGGGGAGTCTGACCTGAAAGTCAGAAGAGCGCTGATGAATTCCAGAATGCTTTCTTCTGATGTGAGCGCAGCTTATGATCCGATGTATGCTGAAGTATTCGAAAAACGCAGTTCTGCATTCTTTGGAAAGGGACTTGTATTCAACAAGTTTACAGGTGCTCGTGGAAAGAGCGGTTCTAATGACGCAAATGCAGAATATCTTGCAAAGATCAGAAATGCAATGGATGCGCAGAGTGTTGCATACCAGTTCGCAGAACTTGGAAAAGTAGATGCCGGCGGTGGTGGAACAATCGCTTACATTATGGCAAATTATGGCATGGAAGTCATCGACAGCGGTGTCGCAGTGTTGAGTATGCATGCGCCGTGGGAAGTGACAAGCAAGGCAGATGTGTATGAAGCTTATAAGGGATATAAGGCATTTATTGAAGAAATGAGATAAAGATTACGTACTTGTTGATTTTGAGGAAAATTGCATGATGTTGGTGGCGGAAACACCATAGCAATGATATGTGTAAATTGTATATTAATCACAAAAAAAATAGTTGTTTCCAAGTTCTTATAAAGCATGGACAACTATTTTTTTGTGCATGTTGCACATTGTATGGAGATTAATGCAAATATGCAAAATGACAGCCTGATGGACAATGTGTTTACAATTTGTGAAAGATAGGTTAACCAATATGAAAAGTATACAAAAAGCATTTGTAAAAATTGTATATAATTACGGACAAAAGACTTGACTCATAAGTATAAAACCATTAAAATATTATATGCGAAATAAAATTATTTTATTTGTAAAAATTATTTTAGGAGGTCATTGATCATGGCAAAATGGGTTTATATGTTCACTGAAGGTAACGCAGATATGAGAAACCTTCTCGGTGGAAAAGGCGCAAACCTGGCAGAGATGACAAATCTGGGTCTTCCTGTACCACAGGGATTCACAGTAACAACAGAGGCTTGTACACAGTACTATGAGGATGGCAGACAGATCAACGATGAGATTATGGCTCAGATCATGGAAGCTATCGATAAGATGGAAGGAATTACAGGTAAGAAATTCGGAGATAAAGAGAACCCGCTTCTCGTTTCCGTACGTTCAGGAGCTAGAGCTTCTATGCCTGGTATGATGGATACAATTCTTAACCTTGGACTTAACGAAGAGGTTGTTGAGACACTGGCAAAAGCTTCAGGCAACCCACGTTGGGCTTGGGACTGCTACAGAAGATTCATCCAGATGTTCTCTGATGTAGTTATGGAAGTTGGTAAGAAATACTTCGAGGAACTGATCGACAAGATGAAAGAAGAGAAAGGTGTTAAACAGGATGTAGATCTTGACGCTGATGATCTTAAGAAACTTGCTGAGCAGTTCAAGGCTGAGTACAAAGAGAAGATCGGAGAAGACTTCCCGACAGATCCTAAGGTACAGCTTATGGAAGCTGTTAAGGCTGTATTCCGTTCATGGGATAACCCAAGAGCTAACGTATACCGCCGTGACAATGACATCCCTTATTCATGGGGAACAGCTGTCAACGTACAGATGATGGCATTTGGTAATATGGGAGATGACTGTGGTACAGGTGTTGCTTTCACACGTGACCCTGCTACAGGAGAGAATGGTCTGTTCGGAGAGTTCCTGACAAACGCTCAGGGAGAGGACGTTGTTGCCGGTGTTCGTACACCAATGCACATTTCCGAGATGGAGCAGAAGTTCCCGGAAGCATTCAAGCAGTTTAAAGAAGTATGCAATACTCTGGAGAAGCACTACAGAGATATGCAGGATATGGAGTTTACTGTAGAGCATGGTAAACTGTATATGCTTCAGACACGTAATGGTAAGAGAACTGCACAGGCTGCTCTTAAGATCGCTTGTGACCTTGTTGATGAGGGAATGAGAACAGAGGAAGAGGCTGTTGCAATGATCGATCCTCGTAACCTTGATACACTTCTTCATCCGCAGTTCGATGCAGCTGCTCTTAAAGCTGCTACACCGATGGGTAAAGGTCTTGGTGCTTCTCCAGGAGCTGCTTGCGGTAAGATCGTATTCTCTGCAGAGGACGCTGTTGAGTGGGCTGCAAGAGGAGAGAAAGTTGTCCTTGTTCGTCTTGAGACATCCCCAGAGGATATCACAGGTATGAAAGCTGCTCAGGGTATCCTGACAGTTCGTGGTGGTATGACATCTCACGCAGCTGTAGTTGCTCGTGGTATGGGATCCTGCTGTGTATCCGGATGCGGCGATATCGCTATGGATGAGGAGAACAAGAAATTCACACTTGCTGGTAAAGAGTTCCATGAAGGAGATGCAATCTCCATTGATGGTACAACAGGTAACATCTATGACGGACTTATCCCGACTGTAGATGCTAAGATCGCTGGTGAGTTCGGACGTATCATGGGATGGGCTGACAAGTACAGAACAATGAAAGTTCGTACAAACGCTGATACTCCTGCTGACGCTAAGAAAGCAGTTGAGCTTGGTGCTGAAGGTATCGGTCTTTGCCGTACAGAGCATATGTTCTTCGGTGAGGGACGTATCGATGCATTCCGTGAGATGATCTGCTCCACAACAGCTGAGGAGAGAGAAGCAGCACTTGCTAAGGTTCTTCCATATCAGCAGGAAGACTTCGAAGGTCTGTTCGAGGCTCTCGAGGGCAACCCTGTAACAATCCGTTTCCTGGATCCGCCGCTTCATGAGTTCGTTCCTACAGAAGAGGATGACATCAAGAAGCTTGCTGACGCTCAGGGCAAGACTGTAGAAGAGATCAAGACTATCATCAATTCTCTTCATGAGTTCAACCCAATGATGGGACATCGTGGATGCCGTCTGGCAGTTACTTATCCAGAGATCGCTAAGATGCAGACAACAGCAGTTATCCGTGCAGCTATCAATGTAAAGAAAGCTCACGCTGACTGGAATATCTGCCCAGAGATCATGATCCCGTTAGTAGGCGATATCAAAGAGCTTAAATATGTTAAGAAGTTTGTTGTTGAGACAGCTGACGCTGAGATCGCAGCAGCAGGCGTAGATCTGAAATATGAAGTAGGTACAATGATCGAGATCCCACGTGCAGCTCTTACAGCTGACCAGATCGCTTCTGAGGCTGACTTCTTCTGCTTCGGTACCAACGACTTAACTCAGATGACATACGGCTTCTCCCGTGATGACGCTGGTAAATTCCTTAACGCTTACTATGATGCTAAGATCTTCGAGAACGATCCATTTGCAAAACTGGATCAGGTTGGTGTTGGCAAGCTCATGAAGATGGCTATCGAACTCGGAAAACCGGTTAACCCAAGCCTGCATGTAGGTATCTGTGGAGAGCACGGTGGAGATCCAAGCTCCGTAGAGTTCTGCGACAGCATCGGACTTGATTATGTATCCTGCTCACCATTCCGTGTACCGATCGCTCGTCTTGCAGCAGCACAGGCAGCAATTGCCAAGAAGAACGCTTAATTATAGTTGTTAGTAGATTATACATAGAAGCTTCTTTGGAAGTACACTGACAAGTGAATTATAAAAAATAGAATCTCCCCTCATATCTGATGGAATCAATTAGATTTCATTCGGTGTGAGGGGAGATTTTTTGACTTTATATTGGGAAAGTGTTATTTAGGGGAGAATTTGGAAGCGGTTCAATGACTTGATTAGCAGAAATTCTATTTTGGTCAACGAAAGCGGGAGAAACGTTCCCCAAGAACTGTAAAAATACAAAGGTGGTCAAAATAATCATGTTACGCATAAGATTAATTCCAAATAAAGATTATGCAGTAAATCAGCGAGTATGATAGAAAAAAACAGTGAAAATTCATAAAAAATAAGAAAATATAAAAAATTAACGCAGAAAGTTTTATTTGTTATATTTGAAATAAATAAACCGGTTCATTTATTAGGAAGGAGGCATTTATGACAAGAAAGATAAATGTTATTAGTGCGTTTTTTAAGAATTCTTTACGGTTAAAACTGTGCAAATTGCACTAAAAAAGGAAATGAAAATTGTATAACACGACAAAATAAACAAAAAGTGATTGACAAAACAAATATATAAATATATTATTAACTTAACAGTTGTTATTTAACAAAAAAATGAACCGGTTCACTTTTGGAAAACAGAAACAATTTAATAACAGGAGGATGTATATGAAAGCAAAAAAAGTATTAGCTATGACGTTAGCTACAGCAATGACAGTTGGTATGCTTGCAGGATGTGGATCTACAGGAGAGAAGAAAGAAAGTGGTTCAGATAGTGAGCAGATCACATTAAATTATTGGACATGGTTCCCAAGTAAAGATCAGATTCAAGAAACAGTTGATGCGTTTGAAAAAGAGAATCCGAATATTAAGATAAATATGACAGTAATGGAAAGCAAAGCTTTCCAGGAGAAAGTCCCGCTTGCATTAAGTACAGAGGAAGATATTGATGTTATTGGAGTTCAGCCATCAGCATTTGCAGAAGAAGTTCAGGATTATCTAGCAAATCTGGATGAATTAATGCCAGATGTTGTTGGTGCAGATTGGAAAGATGCTTATTCAGAAAAATGTCTTGAGCAGGGAAATCAGCTGACAAGTGGAGATACAAAGATGCTTGTGCTTACAAATTCTGGTTCGATGGTAGGATTTTATAATGCAGCTCTGTTAAAGGATATCGGAGCAGAAGTTCCAAAGACATTTGCAGAGTACAAAGCAGTGGCAGAAGCATTTAAAGCTAAATATCCTGACAAATATGTAAGTGTATTTGCCGGAAAAGACTCTTGGGTTGTAGACGAGATGATGCTGACAGTTCTTGGCCAGCAGGGAGATTATTATAATAAGTGGAGATATGAAGGTGCTCCTGTTGACAGTGAAGAATATAAACAGGCAATCAACGGATTAAAGAAATATTTTGATGAAGGAATCTTCTCAGCAGATGTTCTTGACCTGGATTATGCAAGTGCAACAGAGGAATTTACAAATGGTGATGCTCTTGTTTACTATATGGGTTCTTGGGAAGCACCATTATTATCTAAGACATTAAGAGAAGCAAATGGAATCGAACTTGAAAATGTTGGAGCAATGGCTCTTCCGACAGCAGAGGACAATGGACAGCTTACAGTACGTTCCTATATCGATTCCGGAATCGGTGTAGTTGATTATTCAGAGAAGAAAGAAGCTGCAGCTAAGTTTGTTGCTTACCTTACATTAGGAGATGGAGCTGACATCTTTGGAAAACAGCTTACAGGAACTTCCGCTAAAAAGGATTTTACAGTAGATGCTTCTTTATTTGATACAGATGAATCCAAGGCTGGATGGGATACAGTTGTTGATTTGATTAATACAGCTACAGCTGACAGAAATAACGTTTCAGGATATTCTGATATCGAAGGTGCTGCAGTACAGAGTGTACTTAACGGATCTGCAACTACAGAGAGTGCATTGAAAGATCTTCAGAAAGAATGGACAAGTGGAAAATATTAATCAGTAAGACAATTGAGGATCTGATGCTAATATAAAAAGGGGACTTTCAGCTGCATGACTGGTATGAAAAACAAGTAAAGCAGTTGATGGTCCCTTTTTCTACAGGAATTGAGGATATAAACATGACAAGTAAAAAAACAAAATTGAAGGTGACGAAAAGAAATAACAAGGCGGGATTTTTATTTCTTCTTCCGTTGATTGTTATTTTCATAGGATTATTAGGATATAGTTTTTATTTTCTAATTTTAAATAGTTTTAGAGATGTAACGATAACATTTCGCAGATCCGAATTTGTCGGCTTAGCGAATTATCAAACAATATTCAAAGATAAAAGTTTTTGGATATCACTTTTAAATACTTTTATTTTATCAACGGCTAACATTTTTTGTGGTTTAACTTTTGGATTTATTATATCAATCATACTGAATTTCAAAATTAAAGGAAAAAGATTTTTCCATGCATTGTTTTTTATTCCGTCAATGCTTCCGATTGCATTGATGGCAACAGTTTTTGGATCAATGCTCGAGTATAAGAATGGTATTGTGAATCAGATTTTAAGAGGAGTTGGACTTGGTGCACTTGCACAGAGATGGCTTGCAGATCCAAAATTAGCAATGGGAGCTGTATGTTCCGTATCTATCTTTATGATAGGTATTCCGATTATGTATTATACTGCTGATTTAACAACAATCAGCAGAAGCATTTTGGAAGCAGCTACAATTGATGGTGCAGGTATGAAAGACCAGTTATTACTTATTATTTTCCCTGTTTTGAAAAATACACATAAAACAATTATTCTTTCTATGCTTCTTGGTGGATTTAGAGAAATGGAACGTGTTTATTTGATGACAGATGGAGGTCCAGGCGGAAGCACTGAGATTATCGGAACCTATATTTATCGTGCTACACGATCAGCGGGATCAAATATAGGGCTCGTTTGTGCAGCTGCGATTATTGTATTAATTGTTGCATTTATTATTTCATTTATTCAGTTAAAGATGACATCAAAGAATGGGTAGGTGTTGGATATGAGAAAGAAAAAAGAAAAAGACTATGAACTCGAACAAGATTTATTTGCAATTTCAAAAGCGAACAGAAGAGTAATGATCGTCTTCCTTATCATAATGTTAGCTTTGTGGTGTGTGCCTATTTATTCTTTGTTAAAAGATTCTTTAAAGGTACATGGAATAGAGAACTACTGGTATGTTCTTACAAATGAAGTAAATGGTGTTCCATTTTACCAGTACTTTGTGAATTCCATTATCAATGCTGTATTTGCATCTGCATTACTGGTTCTGATCTGTTCATTTTCAGGATTTGCATTTTCTAAAATTGAATTTGCGGGAAGAAAAGTGATTTATAATCTGGTTTTAATGTGTCTTGCAATTTCAGGACCGATTTTGATTATACCGTTCTTCTATATTTATAAGACTGCACATTTGTATAATACACATTTAGCAATTATTCTTTCGGAGTGTTTGATTACAATTCCGTTTGGAGTACTCATGATGAAAAACTTCTTCGATGGACTTCCGACTGAGTTGATGGAATCAGCAAATGTTGATGGTGCGTCTATCCAGCGTTGCTTTTTCAGTATTTATTTACCATTGGCAAAACCAGCGATCATTAACCTTGCTGTATTGCAGATTATGTGGTCTTTCCAGGATTTCCTTTTCCCATTGATGTTCCTTACGAAAGACAAGGCATATACAACAACGGTTGCAGTGAATGCATTTAAGGGAGCTTATGGGATGACTCCGCAAAATTTGGGACGATATAATGCAGCTCTTGTATTGATATCTATTCCAAGTATCTTGATATTTACTTTCGCACAGAAATTTATTGTAAATGGAATTACTTCAGGTGCGGTAAAAGAATAGACATGAAAGGTTTAATGCTATGAATAAAACATTAAAATATATTTCACCGGCAAAATCATTTACAGAAGCACTACCACTAGGAAATGGATCTCTTGGAGCAATGGTTTATGGAGGCGTTCCGGAGGAAAAAATCACTTTAAATTATGACACATTTTGGTCAGGAACAGGACATAGAGAAGAAAAAGAGATTGATTCAAGTACACTTGAGCAGGCAAGAAAATTAATCTTTGAAGAAAAATTTTGGGAAGCAGAAGAGTATATGAAGAAGAATATGCTCGGATTTTATAATGAATCTTATATGCCTTTAGGAATTCTCAGTTATGTGTTTGAAAAGGTCGATGAACCAAAAGAATATGTGCGATTCCTTGACCTAGAAAATGCTATATTTACTTCAAAATTCAAAAATCATGAAACAGAATATATCTCTAAGATGTTTATATCAAATCCGGCAAAAGCACTTGTAATTAAGATTACAGCCAACGGAATGGACAAATTGGATTTGAAAGTGAAGCTTGATAGCGAAGTGCAGCATACAATCAAGACAGAAAAGGATTGCTGTTTGTATGTAAGCGGAAATGCACCGTCTAATGTACAACCTAATTATGTTGCTTGCGAAAATCCGATTGTATATGATGAGAAGAATCCAGGAATGGCATTTTGTTGTTATTTGCAGGTTACTCATAAAGGTGGAACGGTTAGTGCAGATTTAGACGGTTTGAAAATTCAAGAAGCTGAAGAAGTAGTGTTTTACTTGACAGCAGCGGATGGATATAAGAAATACAATCAAAGGATTGAAACGAATCCAGAAGTGTGTGAAAAGAGCTGCGGTAATCAGATTCAGAAGTTGAATTCAAAAACATATAAAGAACTTGAGGAAGAACATATAGCAGATTATCAATCTGTTTATAAAAATGTATCACTTGAATTAGAAGAAATAGAAAATGATTTACCAACAGATGAACGTTTGAAACGTGTTCAGAATGGAAAACAGGATTTGGGGTTGTCATGTCTGTTTTTCCATTATAATCGTTATCTGATGATAGCATGTTCACGAAAAGGAACCCAACCGGCAAATTTACAAGGTATTTGGAGTGAAAGTATAAGACCTGTATGGAGCAGTAACTGGACAATCAATATTAATACCGAAATGAACTATTGGCTTAACGGGCCATGTAATCTAATTGAAAGCTTTACAGCATTTGTAGATTTCGTCGAAGAATTAAGTCATGCCGGAGAAGAAACAGCAAAGAAACAGTGTCATTGTTCAGGTTGGACAGCAAATCATAATGTTGACATTTGGAGACAGACAGGACCAGTTGATGGAGAACCTAAATATGCGTACTGGCCGATGGGTGGTGTATGGTTGTGCTCACAAAGTTATGAATACTATAGATATTCAAGAGATTTGGAGTACTTGAAAAATAAAATATATCCATCATTGAGAGGATCTGTTTTGTTTTGTCTTGATTGGTTACAACAAAGAGAAGATGGACTTTATTATACAGCACCTTCTACCTCACCAGAAAATACATTTAAAGATGGGGAAGGACATGCTTGTGGCGTGAGTTACATGACAACAATGGATTTAGCAATTATAAAAGAATTATTTGCTAACTATTTGGAAGCATGTAATGTTCTTGGAATCAAAGAGGATTTGATCGAACAAGTGAATGAGCGCAGTAAGTTATTACCAAATTATAAGATCGGAAGAACAGGAAAGATTCAGGAATGGATTAAAGATTTCGAAGAATTTGATGTTGGACATCGACATTTCTCTCCGGTATTTGGATTCCATCCGGGACACTCAATAAAGAAAACAGATACTGAATTAGTAAAAGCATGTCAGAAGTTCATTGAAGAAAAGGTTGCAAACTATAAACAACAAATAGGATGGAGTTGTGCATGGCTCATTAACTTGTGGGCAAGATTAGGTGATGGAACGAAAGCTAATTACTACTATGAAGAGTTGTTACGGCAATCAGTTTATAACACCCTTTTTGACCTTCATCCGCCATTAGGTGAAACGGAAGGAGAACGGGAAGTATTCCAGATCGACGGTAATTTTGGAAGTGCAAGTGCTGTTGCTGAAATGCTTTTGAGTAGTGAAGATGGAAAAATTACTATTCTTCCAGCATTACCAGAGAGTTGGGAAAGCGGAAAAGTAAAAGGTCTTCTGGCTGTAGGTGGAGTTGAAGTGGATATCGCATGGAAAAATAAAAAACCAATTTCGATTTCACTTTGTTCTTCTGTAGATCAGTTTATAAATATTTTTTATGGAAATAAGAAGTTAACGGAAAAAATAGAATTAAAAAAACAGGAGCAGCAAATCATAGATCTGCACTCCTGTGAATGGATTTAATCATGTTAATTGACGGATGCTTTCCTTATAATGCATGGTTGGTTTGTGCATTATCGTTTTTGGATAATCAGAGTAGTCACCACAAATACGTCTGTAAAGAAGTTTTCCAGCCTCTGTGCCCATGACATTAGTAGGCTGTTCAGCAAAAGACAGTGGTGGATTTACTACATTTGCAAGTGGAAAGTTATCAAATCCAATAACCGAGATATCATCTGGTATTTTTAATCGTAAATAGTTAATTGCAAGATAAGCACCAATAGTCATATCATAGTTACTGATGAATATGGCTGTTGGTCTTTTTTGGAGTTTGCACAAACGCATCATAGCTTCATAACCACCGTCTATACAGTAATCTCCGCATTGAATATAATCATCTGTAATTGTTAAACCAGCGTTTGTCATCGCTTTTTTATATCCATTTAGACGTCCATTACTAGTATAATGATTCGGACTTCCGGTGATAATAGCAATATCTTTATGTCCCAAATCAATTAAACGTTGAGTAGATTCATATCCCGCCAGTTCATTATCAAGAACGATGCAATCTGTTGCATGATCTTGGATTTCCTGGTCAAGTAGAATCAATGGAATATTACTTTTCTGAATCATTTCAATTTGTTTACCATCGGAGGCGTACGGAATTAGAACGATTCCATCAACCATACGATCAATTAGATACTGAGTTTTTCGCAATTCCATTTCTGCATTGTTGTGGCATTCGCACACAATAACACTATATCCTAAAGGTAATAATGTTGATTCGATTGATGAAATCATAGAAGTACAAAATGTGGAATTTAACATTGGTAATAGGATAGCGACAGAAAATGATTTCGCATTACGCAGTCCTTTTGCGATATTGTTTGGATGAAAATCAAGTTCTTTGATTGCTTCTTCTATAGCTAAACGAGTATTTTCTTTTACAGTTTTGCCATTAATGTATTTAGAAACTGTACCGACAGAAAGTCCGGCACGAGCGGCAACATCTCGAATTGTTGAAGCCAATATAATGCCTCCCTTCATAAATATGATAATTATATAAAAATTTTAGCATAATTAATAAAAGAAATCAAATGTTATAAAAAATGCTTTCTGAATTTTAAACCTATCGAATTCAATAGGTTTAAAGTAGAATTAATGATATAAGCAAAAGTAAATGTCCCAATAATCAGTAGATTAATGAATGATTTGCTGATGTTTCTTTTATATGAATGAGTTAATCTATGAGATAATATAAGAAAACTGCAAAAATATTAGAGCTCGCTTGAAACAAAAAACAATTATTTTTGAAAATTAAGGGGATATTTTCGTTTTGAATCCGTCTAATCTATGTAAATAAAAGCTGGCTGGCAAAAAGGGGGTACCAAATTGACGAAGGAGGCACTTGGAGAATTGATTCTTTCATCAGAGCGACAATTGTATGCAACAGCAAAAACAATTTTGTCAGATGACCAGGATTGTGCTGATGCAATACAAGAATCGATTGTGAAAGCATTTTCTAAAATAGATACATTAAAAAAAGATCGCTATGCAAAGACCTGGTTGATGCGGATATTAATCAATGAATGCTATAACATTGCAAGGCGCATCAACGTCAATGAACCTTTGGATGAAGGATATGCAGAAAATATGAAGCAAAAACTATATGGTTGTATTTAATGCCATTGCCTATCCTCACTTAAATCCAACTATGCCTATTGGTGGAGGATTCTCTCTTCGTCCTGGTACAGATATGACAGTGTATCTTACCTATGCAATTATAGCAGGAAATGCACCAGATATAGAAGAACTTCGCAAAGATCCTCCACAACTGCAAATTGCAGAATATCCAATCCGAAAAATGCTTGATATAAAATGATGCAACTGAAACTATATTCAGATAACTTTCTATATTGTTTTAGGAGAAACCATTATTTATGATTGCATAAATAATCAAGATAACCGAGGATCAACGAAACTAATTGTGCCGTTGATATCGTCTTCTAAAAGATTGAACGTAAGTAGGTAATACAATGGCTTTAACAGGATATCCTGGCGAGCATACATATGAATTATGGGAAGGTGTTGGACAAATACAGTCTACGATCGGAGCTTTTTTTTAATATACGGCTGATTCATCTGGTGGAGTAGGTGGTAAGTAAAGCCTTTTTCATTTAATTCTTTTAGAAGTCACTTAGCTCAAACTGCTTTAAATACTTATTGATTAGTTTCAGTTTTTCTTCTCTTTTTATTTTTTTATATTCAATAGCTAATTTTAAATTCCATAACACGCTTTCATCTTTTATTACAAAAATTATAGAAGTGAGTGTATGTTTAAAGAATACAACGGAGGAAGAAAAAGAAGTGCCAATCACTTATCTGTCGTTAGAGACAACAG
>OLPW01002987.1_pt1 | contig 14071 bp, 10 predicted proteins | sample 1672161 | NCBI WGS metagenome assembly OLPW01 (sample SAMEA3136654, study PRJEB25190) | human gut metagenome
GAGAATTTCCTTTAGAGAAAACAAGAAATATAGGAATAATGGCTCACATTGATGCAGGAAAGACAACAACAACAGAGAGAATACTTTTCTACACAGGAAGAACACACAAAATAGGTGAGGTTCATGATGGTGCTGCTACTATGGACTGGATGGCCCAAGAGCAAGAAAGAGGTATTACAATTACATCTGCTGCTACAACTTGCCACTGGTTAGGTAATAGAATAAACATTATCGATACCCCAGGACACGTTGACTTTACAGTTGAGGTTGAGAGATCTTTAAGAGTTCTTGACGGTGCTGTTCTAGTACTTGCTGCAAAAGGTGGAGTTCAACCACAATCTGAAACAGTTTGGAGACAAGCTGATAAATACATGGTACCAAGAATGGTATATGTAAACAAAATGGATATTACTGGTGCTGATTTCTATGGTTGTATAAACCAAATAAAAGAAAGATTAGGAGCTCATCCAGTTCCAATCCAATTGCCTATAGGTGCAGAAGACAATTTCAAAGGAATTGTTGACTTAATAAAAATGAAAGCATTTATTCATAAAGATGATTTAGGAAAAGACATTGAAGAATGTGATATTCCTGAAGATATGAAAGCAGATGCTGAAAAATATAGACAAGAAATGATTGAAGCAGCAGCAGAACAAGATGATGAATTAATGATGAAATATTTAGATGGTGAAGAACTATCTGAAGCTGAAATCAAATCAGGATTAAGAAAAGGAACTATATCAAACGCTCTAATTCTTATGACATGTGGTTCATCATACAAGAACAAGGGTGTTCAAGAATTATTAAATGCAATCGTTGACTACTTACCATCACCACTTGATATTCCAAACATCAAAGGTGTTGACGAAGATGGAAACGAAGTTGAAAGTAAGACTGATGACAATGCTCCATTTGCAGCATTAGCATTCAAAATAATGACAGATCCATATGTTGGAAAACTATGCTTCTTCAGAGTTTACTCTGGAACATGTACAACAGGAACTACTATTTTAAATGCTACAAAGGATAAGAAAGACAGAATAGGAAGAATCCTATTAATGCATGCAAATCATAGACAAGATATTGAAAAAGTTTATGCAGGAGATATTGCAGCAGCAGTTGGACTAAAAGATGTATCAACAGGTGATACATTATGTGATCCAGATCACCCAATTATACTTGAATCAATGGAATTCCCAGAGCCAGTTATCGATATAGCTATCGAGCCAAAAGATAAGGCTAATGGAGAAAAAATGGGAATAGCTTTAGCAAAACTTGCTGAAGAAGATCCAACATTCAAAACATGGACAGACCAAGAATCTGGACAAACAATCATCGCTGGTATGGGTGAGCTTCACCTAGATATCATCGTAGACAGATTAAAGAGAGAGTTCAAAGTTGAATGTACAGTTGGTAAGCCACAAGTTTCTTACAAGGAAACAATCAGAAATAAGGTTAAAGTTCAAGGTAAGTTTGTTCGTCAATCTGGTGGACACGGACAATATGGTGATGTATGGTTCGAAATGGAACCATTAGAGCCAGGTTCTGGAGTTCAATTCGAGAGCAAAATTGTTGGTGGTGCTGTTCCAAAGGAATACATCAAACCAATCGAAGATGGATTAAGAGAATCTGCTATGAGTGGTATATTAGCTGGATACCCAGTTATAGACTTCAAAGCAACATTAGTTGATGGTTCTTACCATGAAGTTGACTCATCTGAAATGGCATTCAAGATTGCTGCATCTATGGCTTTCAAAGAAGGATGTAAGCAAGCAAAATCTGTTATATTAGAGCCTATAATGAAGGTTGAAGTAACTGTTCCTGAAGAATACATGGGAGATGTTATTGGAGACATTAACTCTAGACGTGGTAGAATGGAAGGAATGGAAGCTAGAAACGGTAACCAAATAATAAGAGGATTTATTCCACTTTCAGAAATGTTTGGTTATGCAACAGACTTACGTTCTAAGACACAAGGTAGAGGAACATATTCAATGGAACCAAGCCATTACGAAGAAGTTCCAAAGTCTGTATTAGAGCAAATAGTTGCTTCTAGATCTAAGAAAGCAGAATAATATACAAATATGTATATATTGTGAAAACAAAAATAACACTTGCATTTTACTTGAAAATATAGTAAAATGCAGGTGTGAAATAAGATATTAATTTTAAATATAAATAGTCATGAGCAAGACTCAAGACTAACTAAAAAGGAGGAAAATTAAATGGCAAAGGAAAAATTTGTAAGAACAAAGCCACACGTAAACATTGGTACAATTGGTCACGTTGACCACGGTAAAACTACTACAACAGCAGCTATTACAAAATACTTAAGCTTATTAGGACAAGCTAAATACGAAGCATACGATCAAATCGATGGTGCTCCAGAAGAAAGAGCAAGAGGTATTACAATTAATACTGCTCACGTTGAATATGAAACAGCAAAAAGACACTATGCTCACGTTGACTGCCCAGGACACGCAGACTACGTAAAGAACATGATCACTGGTGCTGCTCAAATGGATGGTGCTATATTAGTTGTTTCTGCAGCTGATGGACCAATGCCTCAAACAAGAGAGCATATATTACTAGCTAGACAAGTTGGTGTTAAATACATCGTTGTTTACCTAAACAAATGTGATATGGTTGATGATCCAGAATTATTAGAATTAGTTGAAATGGAAGTTAGAGACCTATTATCAGAATATGGTTTCCCAGGAGACGAAATTCCAGTTATAAAAGGATCTTCATTAAAAGTACTAGAAAGTACATCAACAGATCCAAATGCACCAGAATATCAATGCATTAAAGAATTAATGGACGCAGTTGATACTTATATCCCAACACCAGCAAGACCAGTAGATAAGCCATTCTTAATGCCTATCGAAGATGTTATGACAATAACAGGTCGTGGAACAGTTGTTACTGGTAGAGTTGAAAGAGGACAAGTTAAGATTCAAGACGAAGTTGAAATCGTTGGAATCAAACCTTCTACAAAAACTATCGTTACAGGTGTTGAAATGTTCAAGAAAACACTTGACCAAGCTGAAGCTGGAGACAACATCGGAGCATTATTAAGAGGTGTTCAAAGAACAGATGTTGAAAGAGGACAAGTTCTTGCAAAACCAGGATCTATACATCCACATACAAAATTCAAAGCACAAGTATACGTTTTAACTAAAGACGAAGGTGGACGTCATACTGCATTCTTCAATGGATACAGACCACAATTCTACTTTAGAACAACAGACGTTACAGGTGTTATCGAACTAGAAGCTGGAACAGAAATGGTTATGCCAGGAGATCACGTAAACATGACAATCGAACTTATTACTCCAATCGCTATCGAAAACGGATTAAACTTCGCTATTCGTGAAGGTGGAAGAACAGTTGGATCAGGAGTTGTTTCTGATATAATTGAATAATCTATGAATATTTAGAGAATAAATAATCATAATATTAATAAGTAATTATTTAAGGATAGTAAGGCAGCTATCACGCCAGAGATGGTCTTAAAAGAGGTGTGGGGAACGCCGTCCCACTAAATAATTACAAATTAATAAGAGAGGGTTAGCAATAGCCCTCTCTTAAAGTTCGTTTGCAAATATGCGAAAAATTGCCAAATTAAATTGACTTTTGACCGATTTAAGTATATACTTTAAGCGTAAATACTAAAGAAACAGAGGATGAACTAATCAGATTTATAATTTACGAAAGGAAAGCTAATAAATATGAAAAAAACAACAATATCAAGCATAATAATAGCAATATCAATGATAGTATTCACAACTAAGGTACAGGCAGCTACAGGAAAAGTAACAACAGAAACTTTGAATTTAAGAAGCAAGGCTTCAACTGATTCGTCAGTGGTAAAGTTACTTAACATGGACGATGAGTTGGAAATCATATCAGAAGAAGGAAATTGGTATAAAGTTAAGGTTGGAGAAAATGAAGGCTATGTTAGTAAAGACTATGTAAAAGTTGATAAAACATCAACAGAAGCAAACGATACGACACCAACCGATAATAACAAAAATAATTCTGGTGCAAATTCAACAGAAAATAAAAACAATGGAACGACTTCAAGTCAAACCACATCAAACACTGTAACACCAAATTCTACTTTAAAACTTGAAAAAGATGTTACAATAAAAATATTACCATTAATAAATGCGAATAATCTTGGAACGGCAAAAGCTGGAGATGAAGTTACTGTTATTACAACAGCAAATAACTGGATATTTATAGAAACAAGCGAAATTGCTGGATGGATAGTAAAAGATTCAAGTGTTGGACAAGTTATGAGTTCAGAAGATAAAAATACTGGCTCAAGTACAGATAATAACACAACAGATACTAGCAATAATGATGACAAGGGTGAGGGACAAACTGATACCAAAACTAATACGGATAATAATGACGATACAACTTCATCAGATACAAATTATACTAAAACAACCAAATACATTAATGCTTCGTCAGTATATGTTAGAAAAGAAGCTTCAACAAGTGCTGGAATTGTAACGACTTTAATTAGAAACACTGATGTTACAGTTGTTGGAGAATCAGGAGATTGGTACAAAGTTACATATAAAGATTACAGTGGATATATTTACAAAGAATTATTATCAGATAAGAAAACAGAAGAAACAAATAGAAGTAGCGCTAATAGAGAAAGCGCTACAACTGTTTCAAGTGTAACTACTGAAACTTCAACAGAAGAAACGTCAAAGGGACAAGAGATTGTAGAATATGCAAAACAATATTTAGGATGTCCATATGTTTATGGAGGTTCGGGGGATAAATCTTTTGACTGTTCTGGATTTACAATGTATGTGTATAAGAAATTTGGATATACATTAAGCCATTCTGCAATAGCGCAATCTAAAGTTGGAACATATGTTGCAAAAGGAGATTTACAAGCTGGAGACTTGGTATTCTTCTTAGATTATGAAACAATGGATGGCATAGGACATTGTGGAATATATATTGGAAATGGCGAATTTATACATGCGTCTTCTGGAAGTGGATATTGTGTAAAAATATCAAACTTATTAACAGGAAGCTATAACACGAGATATGCTACAGCTAGAAGGTTAATCTAATAAGAGCACGACGTAATAATATAGAGTTTTATAAATAATATAGGGCAATTAAAAAGGAGAATGTTAGTGAAAAGACCACTTTTAATTGTTACTATATCATACATATTAGGAATAATTATAGGGGTATACTTTAAGCAAAGTATACTCTTTATTTTGCTTGCAGGAATTATTGGGATTGTATTTTGGAAAATAATAAAAAAGAAAAAAATTGTAATTATTGCAATATGTATTGTACCATGTTTTTTGTCTTGCCAGCAGACCAATAATTTAAATAATAAATACAATAAAATGTATAAATTAGATGATGAAAACATTGCAATAACTGGAACTGTGTGCAGTCAAATAAAGGAGACTGATTATAAGTATTCTGTTAATATTAAACTAGAAAATAAATTAAAATTAACAGTCTATATAGATAAAAAAGAAAATGTTTCAAAATTAGAATACGGCAATAAGATATCTGTTACAGGAACGTATAAGAAGCCAACAGAGAAAAGAAATTATAAAGGCTATGATTATATGAAATATTTAAAGACTAAAAAGATATGTGGCTCTTTAATGGTAGATGGAGAAGTAAAGCTGGTAAAAACAAAAAAAATCAATCCAATATTTACAATAATAAATAAATTATCGCTAATTTTTAAACAAAATTTGAAGAAATTATTACCAGAGCAAGAAGCTGAACTTGAACAGGGAATTTTATTAGGAGACACGTCTGATATAGAAAGTGATATAAAAGATGATTTTAGAGAATGTAATTTATCGCACATGCTAGCAGTATCTGGAGCTCATTTATCTTATCTAGTGTTAGGAATAAATACTGTTTTAAGCAAAAAGGCATTTGGAATACGAAGAAGAAAAATTTTATCTATAATATTTATCTTAATTTTTATGGTTATTGTTAATATGAGCCCATCGGTTGTAAGAGCTGGAATATCAACTATTATAGCAATATTTGCAACTTTAATTTACAGAAAACAAGATACATATACAACAATTTCAATTGCTTTGTTATTAACATTATTAAATAATCCATTAGCAATTTTTGATGTTGGATTACAGCTGTCATATCTTGCAACTTTAAGCATAATAATTTTTTATTCTAAATTTACCCAAAAACAATTTAATAATAAAGTAAAAAAGTATTTGTATGAGAGTGCGATGCTCACTTTGAGTGCAAACATTTTAATTCTTCCAATTACAATCTATGAATTCAACACAATTCCAATAAACTCAATAATATCAAATTTGTTAGCTGGTCCATTGCTTGGAATATGCATAATATTAGGCATGTTCACAGTAATTATTTCAACAGTTTGTTTTCCTGTGTCAAAATTAATAGCATTTCCATTGCAAATTATTTTAAAAATTCTAATAAAGATAATAGAATTAATTTCTAAAATTCCATTTGGAAATTATACTGTAAAAACTCCATGGTTCATAGTAGTGTTTTTAACTTATGCAATAATTGTCGCATTAATATATAACAAAAAGAAGATTACTAAAATCTTAACTATGATTACATTAATAATATTTATTGTTATGCAGGTTTGCGCTTTTATAAATATTGATGGAAAACTAAAAATCTATTTTATAGACGTAGGACAAGGAGATAGCATGCTTGTAAAAACTGTGAATGGAAAAAATATTTTAATTGATGGCGGTGGAAGTAAGGATCCAGATTATGATATAGGCGAAAAGATTTTAGTACCATATTTGCTAGATAGAAGAATAAAAACATTGGATTATGTAATTATATCACATTTTGATGAAGACCATGTTGGTGGAATATTGACTGTTATGCAAGAGTTGAAAGTGAAAAAAGCAATAATTGCAAGACAATTTGAAAACTCTAATAATTATAAAAAATTTATTAAATTAGCACAAGAAAAGAAAATTAAAGTTATTGTTGTAGAAGCTGGAGATGTGATAAATATAGAAAAAGATATAAAGCTAAAAGTTTTATGGCCAGACTCAAAAAATAAGATTAATGAAAATGTTTTAAACAATAATTCGCTTGTTTGCAAGTTAGAATACAAAAGGTTTTCAATAATGTTGACTGGAGATATAGAAGAAATTGCAGAAAATGCAATATTAACCAAATATAAAAATAATGCAAAAATATTAAATGCAAATATTTTGAAGGTAGCACATCACCGGCTCTAAAAGTTCATCAACAGAAGAGTTTATTAAGGCTGTAATGCCGGAGATTGCACTAATTGGAGTTGGAAAAGACAATAGCTTTGGGCATCCATCTGATGGAACAATAGAAAGACTTAACAAAATAAAATGTAAAATATTAAGAACAGATGAAATGGGAGAAATTACTGTATATGTAAATAAAAATTTGAAATATAATATAAAATATTGCATTTTGAATATCGATACGATAAAATAATAATAACAAAAGAAAATGGAGGATAACATGGAAGACGAAATAGCAAACAAGCAGATACCTATTCAAACAATAATTGATGTTGCTGATTATTTTGAGGAGTATAAAAATAGATATTTAAAGATATTTGATGAAGAAGATAAAAGAAATGAAGGCAAAGCTTTAGAAGAAACCGATTATCAACATCGTCATGGAGAGGCGGAAGTAACATATACTGTGTATTTAAAGAATGGGAAAAATATGAAAGAAAGTGACTATAATTGGTTTATTTCATATTTGAATAACCCAAAAGAAATAGATCAAATCATTATACATATTGATATTCAATTCTTTTCAAAATCTGGGACATCTAGAACTTCTATATATGACAGACTTAATACTATAAATGGAAGTGTTTATTTTGAGGACATAGTGAATCATGGCTCAAAAGCGAGAATATATGTACATACTTCATATCAAGAAAGAGAAGCTAATAATCTTTATTACACAGCAGTTGGTATATTAAATAATAATAAAGAAAGATTAGATAAAACAATAAAACATAGAAAATTAAGAATACAATCATTTTGTATATCAGTAGGAATAATTTTATCATATATTTTTTATACGATACTTAGTTTAAATGCTAGTAAATTACCAATAGATGTATCAACCTATTTAACAAATAAATATGTTGTTGTATTTGGACAATGGTTTCTTGCAATTTTATTAGGAAATATATTTTCATATTGGTATATAGTAGGTATTTATAGACCATTATTGCCAAGGGAAAAATATGTTGGATACAGTCGTTCAGCAGGAAAATCAGTTTACGCTGATGATTTAGATGATTTTGAAAAACATTCAGAAATTCAAATTGGAAACCTATGGGATGCAGACAAGAGAAGAAAAATGATTGAAAAGTTATATTTAGTTACAAGAATAATATTATTAATACAATTACTTATTAGTGCGGTATTATATTTCGTAATGAAATAGATAAAGGAGAAATCATGAAAAAAGAATACATACAATCGTGTTTACAGGAGTATAAGATATTAATAAAGCAAGAAAAAGGTAATGAGGAAGACATAAAAAAAGAGATTAATGAGTTGTGTGATATATTACTGAATTTGAAATTTCATATGCAAAGATTTACTGACTTTTATGATAATAAGAAATTAGGTAATATAGATGTTCCTAAAAAGTATAAATATGAATTGCTAAGACCAATTACTGATAGAGAAATGACTTGTTATAGACTTTGTCTAAATAATTTACAACGAGATGTATACATGGTGCATATCATGAACTATTAGATATGTTTTATGACTATGGTAAGTGCGAATATAAAAGATATATTAGTATAAGTGAAACATGTATTTTTGCTGATGCAGTAGAACAATTTCAAGAATATTTTGCTGGACCAAGTAAGGAAACTGATTGGGGAGAAGTACCAGTTTGGAATTGTGATGATGAAATAGAACAGTAATATAAAATAATTAAAGTAGCCTAAACTGATTGCTCGGTTTAGGCACATTTATTTGACTATTTGACTATTTTATAGTATTATATACTTGTTGAATAGTAAATTAAAGATAGGAGTTTTAATATATGTTATGTTCAATGTGTAAGAAAAACACAGCAGTAATATTTATAAATAAACAAGGTGCAGATGGCAAAGCTGAAGTTGAAGGTTTATGTTACGAATGTGCTAAAAAGAAGGGAATAAATCCAATAGATACAATGGCGAAACAAGCTAATCTATCGGATAAAGATATACAAGATTTATCTAATAAATTAGATACAATGTTTAAGAATTTATCAGACAACATGGCTGATATAGATGAAGATGAACTTTCAGAAATGATTAATGGAGAAAGTGAAATAGAGGGTGCTCAAGGAGTTCCTCTTGGTTCAATTTTTTCTGGATTGTTTGGAATAAAACAAAATGGAGATGAGTCATCAAATTATTCATCTGGTGGAACGCAAAAGGTTAAAGAGAAAACTAAGCCAAATAAAAAGAGAAAAGCACTAGATACTTATGGAACCAATTTAACGGTTAAGGCTAAGAATAATCAAATTGACAGAGTTATTGGAAGAGACAAAGAAATTGAAAGAATGATACAAATTTTAAATAGACGTTCTAAAAATAATCCATGTTTAATTGGTGAGCCAGGTGTTGGAAAAACAGCTATTGCTCAAGGCTTAGCTCTTAGAATTGCAAGCGGAAGTGTACCAGCGAAACTTTTAAACAAAGAAGTTTATCTATTAGACATGACAGCCGTAATTGCTGGAACACAGTTTAGAGGCCAATTTGAGGCTAGAATGAAGGCTATAATAGATGAATGTAGAAACGATGGAAATATTATTTTAGTAATTGATGAAATTCATAACATTATAGGAGCCGGAGATGCAGAGCATTCAATGAATGCTGCAAATATTCTGAAACCATCACTTGCAAATGGTGAACTACAAATGATTGGAACAACCACGTTAAAAGAGTACAGAAAATATATTGAAAAAGATACTGCTTTGGAGAGAAGATTCCAACCAATAATTGTAGAAGAGCCATCTGTTGAAGATGCAATTTCAATATTGCAAGGAATTAAACAATATTATGAAGATTATCATCATGTAAAAATTTCGAATGATATAATTAGACAGATTGTAAATATGTCTGAAAAATATATTCATGATAGATTTTTACCAGACAAGGCAATCGATATATTAGATGAAGCGTGCTCAAAGATAAATTTAAATGATAAAGATTTATATGACTTAGAAGTGTTGAATAATCAATTAAAAGAGGTTCAAGCTAAAAAGGAAGAAGCTGCACAAGCCGATTCTACAGAAGATTATCAAAAAGCAGCAGAACTTAAAACACAAGAGTGCGCATTACTAGAGCAAATTGATAATTTGAAAAAGAGAATGCAACCTAAAGATTTGACAACGCAAGACATTGCAAACGTAATAGAAAGCTGGACGAAGATTCCAGTAAACAAAATTACAGAAGAAGAAACAAAGAAATTGTTGAATCTAGAAGATAATCTGCATAAGAGAATAATAGGACAAAACGAGGCTGTTGAAGCAGTTTCAAGAGCAATAAGAAGAAATAGAGTAGGCTTAAAGAGCACAAAAAGACCACCATCATTCATATTTGTTGGACCAACTGGTGTTGGAAAAACTGAACTTGCAAAAGCATTAGCATATGAGATGTTTGGAAGTGAAAAATCTATAATTCGTTTCGATATGTCTGAATACATGGAAAGCAACTCAACAGCCAAATTAATTGGTGCACCTCCAGGATATGTTGGATATGATGATGCAGGACAACTAACTGAAAGAGTAAAGAGAAATCCTTATTCAATAATATTGTTAGACGAAATTGAAAAGGCGCATAATGATGTATTTAATATATTATTGCAAGTGCTAGATGATGGCAGATTGACTGATGCACAAGGAAACACAGTAAGTTTCGAGAATACAATAATAATAATGACATCAAATGCAGGTTCAAACTTAAATACAAATTCAATTGGATTTGGAGGAACATCAGAAGCTTCAAAAAATAGAATGCTTGGCGCATTAAAAGATTTATTCAGACCAGAATTTTTGAATAGAGTAGATGAAATTGTAGCCTTCGATTCATTAACAAACGAGCAACTTTTACAAATAGTAGATTTGATGGTATCTGATACTCAAAAAGTGTTAAATGACAGAAACATAGGATTAATACTTACAGATGAGGCTAAAAAATATGTATTAACAAAAGGAACAGATTTAAAATATGGTGCAAGACCTTTAAGACGTGCAATACAAAGATACGTTGAAGACGAACTATCTGATATGATATTAAAATCTGAACTAACAAATGGTAAAAAAGTATTGGTTGAATATGATAAGGAGCAAGACAAATTAGTATTCAACATACAATAATCTAAAAATAAGAAGGTGGAGGTAAAAAAGGTGTTTAAACATGTACCAAATATTCTAACAATGTGTAGATTTGTATTAATACCATTCATATTCGGATCAATAGTAAATAATCAGTATGTAGCAGCATTCATATTCTTAACACTTTCCGGAATTACCGATATACTAGATGGTTTTATAGCAAGAAAATTTAATTTAATAACTAACTTTGGAAAATTGATAGACCCACTAGCAGATAAGGCAACACAAATTTCAACACTTATAGCATTGCTATTTGCAGGAATAATCCCAGATTGGATATTAATAGTGGTATTTATTAAAGAAACAATAATGATAGCAGGGGCATCTTTCTTATATGGAAAAAAACTTGTAGTATCAAGCAGATGGTATGGAAAGCTTGCAACAGTAACGTTTTATGTCGCAATAGTAGCTTCATTAATTACAAATAACTTTAATTTAGCATTCCACATAGACATCTACATATACTATGTAGCACTTGCGTTAACAATATTTGCTTTAATAATGTATTTCAAAGAATTCTATCAAAAAGGATATGTAAATAAAGAAGAATTGAGCACTGTAGATAAGAAAGTTATAGAAAAATAATAGTAAAAATCGTGTTTTAAATAACACGATTTTTCTATTCAAAATTTTCTATATACGAATTTAAATTTTCTTTTCCATAAAGAATTACACCATTTTCCAGTTCTTTTCTATCATCATTCGATAAATATTTTATTGCAATTTCAGTAGTTTCATGTAATTCATAGGTTCCGTCATCTTTTATTCTATAAATTTCAACGAATCCATCTGAGCTTGACTTTACAACGAAATGTTCACCACAATTTCCAGAAAAATCTTTATATAACTCTACATCGGTATTTGAAAAATTTTTAATTTCCCAATCACTATAAAGCTTTGAAAATTCATTTCTTGTAATATTAGTCATCTCTGCACTTATATTTTCTTTTTCTTTTAGAGTGTGTCCACATCCATCATAATGTTTAAGAAAAGTTAAAATTGCATTAGGAGAAAGTTTCACTTCATCATAGCTTGTTGGAACGGTTGTATATGGAGATGTAGTTTGAAAATTTTCAATAGTTTCATTTGCAGAACCAATATTTTGAACGGATTTTAAATTATAAATTATAATAGCAAAAGTAGTTACAATACTTGCAATTATAATAAGTATTAAAGCAATAATAAATTTTTTATTCATACTAAATTCCTTCCTTTTTCCTAGTATTTCCATAATTTACTTATGTATGCAGAAAAAAGAAAATTTAATAAATAATGCTTTTAAGACACTTTGGAAGAACGAGTGTAAGGTTTTATTTCATCAGTTAAACCAATCAAATAATCAATACTAGTATTATAAAAATCTGCTAAAACAATAAGAGAGCTAATAGGAATATTAACTTTTTCTAATTCGTATTTGCTATAATTTGTTTGTGAAATATTTAAAATTTTGGCAATGTCCTCTTGTTTTAAATCGTGATCTTCCCTTAAATCTTTAAGTCTTAACATTATAAAATTCATTCCTTTCATTAATTCAGAAAAAAACATATAGCAAAGAAAAATTTGAATTGTTAGTTCAATGTTCCAAAATTAATAATTCAATAAATAAGGAAAATTACTACTATCAATTTTTTATAGTTTTCTGAAAATTTGTTAATTACTATTTTATAATAGTTAATATTTGACTATTGACTTATAGTTATAATTTGACTATAATTTTATTAGTTAAATTATAACTAAAGAGGAGGGCACGAATGAGAAGAGAAAAAACGTTAATAATATAATTAATAAAAACATAGGAAGGGAAAAAGAAAAATGAATAAACTAAAAAACAAAAAAGGAATAACTCTTATTGCGTTAGTTGTTACAGTGGTAGTACTTATAATTTTAGCAGGAGTAAGCATAAATGCTGTTTTAGGGGACAATGGAATAATAAAAAAAGCAAATCAAGCAGCAAGTGTAACGAAAGAAGCAGAAGTAAAAGAAGCAATTAATAGAACTATACTAGAATTTTATTTAACTAATGATTATGAAACATTAGAAGATTTCTTAAAAGCAAAAGCAGAAGATGGAAGTATAGATAGCGTAACAAAAAATGCAGATGGAACATTAACAGTAAAAAAAGGAGAATATTCAGTAACAGTAGAAAATAAAACAAATTCTTCAGGAGGAAGTAGTTCTGGTGGTAGTACAGGTGGAGAAACGCAAACACCAGAAATTACAATAGGAGAAGCAAAAGTTGTAGCAAACAGCGATGGAACAGGTTCAGCAATAACTGACGCAAACAGTGTTTATTTAGGAAACACACTTTATATAACATTTTCACACTCAATAACAGGTGGAACTACAATAGTAGATAAAACCATTCCATATGCAGTAACAGCAAATGGAACATACACATTTACAGTAACAGGAACAGTGAATGGAAAAAGTTATACAAAAAATGTTAGTGTAACAGTAAACCAATTTAAAGATGTTTATGAATATATGCAAACAAATACAAAAGTAACATATTCAGATGGAGAGGTATGGATTCCAGAAGGCTTTAAAGTTGCAGAGGATTCAGCCTCAACAGTACAAGGAGGAGTAGTAATAGAAGATAAAGATGGAAACCAATTTGTATGGGTGCCAGTAGCAA
>OLPW01002989.1_pt1 | contig 14061 bp, 20 predicted proteins | sample 1672161 | NCBI WGS metagenome assembly OLPW01 (sample SAMEA3136654, study PRJEB25190) | human gut metagenome
GGCGAGGCTCAAACTCGCGGCCTCCGCATCCCAAATGCAGCGCGCTATCAACTGCGCTACACCCCAATAGTTATTAAATTGCGGTCATGTAAGTGGTCAAATCTGTGGTCAAACACAGTTTTGACCGCTATTTTTTGTTTTCCAAACCGCCCAAAAATCGCACGGTTGAAGGGCTTTCGGCGGTTGGCACCGATAAACGTCAGAAATGCCGTCTATGCTCCCAAACCACCCGCGCTCCCAGCTGCGCCACACCCGGATTTATTTAATTTTTGTGATTTCAGTATCTGTGGGATACTATGTGGTCGTTGCCTTATTATAACATAAATTAACGAAAAAATAAAGAGCTGAAACCGCCGTGTGTAAGGCTTTGTTGAGGATTTGCGGAAAGGTCAAAAATGTGTCCGTCTACGCTCCCAAACCGCAAATACAATCTTAAAAACATTCGATAGACACTATACTTTTTTCAATTTTGAGCCACCTACTGAACCACCTTGATTTTAAAATTCAAATAAGCGAGGGACTAAACTTATGTATGCTTATTCTTTTGTGTCTGTATCGGTTTTGTTTTCAACTGTATTTTTCAATCGGCGGACGATATTTACAAGGAATTTCGGAATTGGCGTGCCTAACTCCGAGAGATTTTCGAGAATTGAGATTAATTCGTTGATGATGAGCCAAATCGTTACAATTAAACCGCAACAATATGTGACACCTATATTTACATTTGCCGCCGCTAAGCCTGTGCAGATTAAATAATCGACAACACCCGCAACAACCACAAGAGCGAGATAGCTTGCTTTTTTCAAAATTCCGATTAAACCTGTTTTACTTTTTAATTCGCCGTTTCTGTACGCCTATGTCAATCCTGTAATATAATCAATAAGCATTACAGCGATGAGCACGAGAATTGGGATAAGTAAGATATTAAAATATGATATCAGAGCACCGATAGCTACTGAAACAGTAGCCTGAATAATATTGTCTTTCATAGTTTAGTTATACCTCCAAATCAAGTTAAAGTAAGCTCAATACGGTCAATAGCCTTGCCCTTTGTTCCTGCGTAGCCGTCCTGCTTACTGTCTTTTTCGTCATCGTGCTGCCAATCGTAATAGTCTTCATTAACTGCAGAAACTCTGTATGTAGCCTTATAGTAGCTGCCGTGTGCGGATTTAACATCAGTAGGAGTTGTATAATAAATCTGTACAGCATCAATATCCATTCCGAGAATACCGGCATAGCCGTTTACATCATCATTAAGATTAAAACCTGTAACCCAGCTAAGCCAGTGACCGCCTTTAATATGCACTCTGTACTTAATCTTACCTTTTGTTACTTTGATTGCAAGACCGCTGATTGCCTCGCCGGCAATGCCTGCGAAGTCTGATAAACCTTTTACAGTTGGTAACCACTTACCGCCTGCAAATACGCAATATTCAATCGTAGGTTTATCATCTTTTTCAACTTTTGATTCCTCTTTGTTTTCAGAGTTACTCTCAAGTTTATTTAAAAATTGTTCCTTCCACAGCTTGTCCTTTGCTGATGAACCGCACCAAAAGACCGGGCAGATTTTACCGTTAGCATCATAATGGTGAATTACTTTGTCTTTTTTGATGTTATACTTTTTCATAAGTCGTTGAGCAAGTAAGATTACATTTTCAAGTGTCTTGCCTGTGCATTCTGTTGTTGAACCTGCTATTTCAATTCCGATTGAACGGCAATTAATATCCCAGTCGCCTGCATGCCAAGCAATATTTTTGTCAGCAACCGAGCGAACAACAGTTGTATCATCGACAAAATAATGTGCAGATGTTTCAACTACATTATTCTTAAAGTAGTTACCGTTGTTTTCTGCTGTGTCGCCGTTGTTGCCGGTGTAATGAATAACAAGTGTATCAATTTCCGAAGATTTTCTGTTGCTCTCTGTAAAATTACCTTTGTTGCACCATATTTCTTTAAATTTATACGACATATTTATACCTCCCATACAGCCATAACGGCGTTATAATATTCCTCTGAAAGCTCGGCTTTAAGTATTTCTCTGTCGTTTTCACAATTCATATATGCGTTTCGAACATTACCGCCGACCTGCACATCTTCGCCGTTAAGGGTTATAAACTTCTGTCTGAGTACGCTCACGCTGTCCTTCGTGAGCATATCAAGCGTGATTTTTTCTTTGATTTCCATAGTAATTCGCTCCTTATTTGATTATGCTTATTTGATTATGTATGTAATAATGAAATTGATTTTTTCGCCCTCTGCAAAATTGTCAGTTGAGCTGACATAAATCCAAGAGCCGTCAAGTCTGATGTTTATTAATTTATTTGCTGTTGAATATACAACAAAACTAGACAACCTACTTTCGTTTTTTGCCGCATACGGTAAACCTGACATCTGAATATATTTTTTATGAGAGAGCAGTGCCGTAATATTGACCGATACAGTTACAATATTACCATTTTTAGAATATACAAAACTGCCCTCGCAACCAGCATATATTTCTTGGGCTGGTGCTAATGTTCCTGTACCACTCTCAAAATTTGAGCTATCATATTTAGCCGCAAGCGACTTGTCTGTCGCTGTTTTGTTGTCTGTTACGGTCTGACTCAGAGTACTGATTGACTCATCAGCTGAGGACTTATTGTCTGCAATCTGCTTGCTTAGCTGAGCGACTGCATTGTCTACACTGTCCTTATCAGCTTTAAGATTAATCTTCATTGTCACTGTTTCGTCAAGGTCTGTTATTTCATCTTCAAGCTCGGTTTTATCTGCCTTTGCAGATAAGGCTGTGTTAATCGCAATTATTCTCTCGTTTAGCGTGTTGATGTTGCCACCCGCAAGCGCTATGTCTATGCTGTTGTTGTAGATACCGTCGTCCATACGATTTAAGTTTGTTGCGTTCAGCGCCGGAACAGCTCCATCAACCCAATTAATTTTGCTGTAACTCATTTATCTCATCCTTTCCTAAATATTCTGTACCTTCTGCCGTCAGCCTTACTCTCATGCCGTTAGTGCCTTTCAGCGTTCGTTCAAGTATAAAACTGTCGACCGTTTCCGTGTCCGTAAAGCCTGTTTTTATGCTCACCTTGTCGCCACATTCGAGCCACCACCTGCCGTAAACATCAGCTTTAAAAGGCCTGTAAGCATACAAATTGTAAAAGATGTAGTTGTTATCTTTATTATCGTTAAAACTTGTAACAATACCTGCAATGTCGGTACAGCAAGCAGTAATTATGTTGTCCGATATATACCAACTTTGTTTTTCTTCTTCTGTATGACCGTACGAAAAATAGCTGTCCTTGTTGTACTTAAACTTAATAAGATTAATACTGCGTGTTGTGTATTCCTCAAAGTCGAGGTTGCTGTAGTTGTCAACGACCTCGGTTTTAGGATTTAAAATTTGAATAAACTTTATCTTGCCCTCTCCGCTCATAATTGCAAAACAAGCGTTAAGTTCGCAGTACGCACTCAACAAGTCCGCTATCGTGGTTTTGTCATTGAAAACCGATTTTACAAGATCCAATTTCAGTGACAGCTCATTGCTGTCATTAAAGCCTGTAAATTCGTTTTCGTAATCATAATCTTTTAAAAAGTTGCTGCAGAGATATACTCTCAAATCATATAAACTTATTTTTGGCGAATAAATCGCAAGGCTTGTAAAGTAGTTGTAAGCGTATTTTTGCGAAGCGAGGTATAAATCGTCATATGCGATAATTTCCTTTACCGCCCTGTTTTTCTGTCTTGATGAGCTGTTGACAGTACCGCAGAATAGCGACATCTCAATAACTCCAGACTGATAACCGCAATATAAATCTGCACTCGGCAATACTGTATCCGATGGAAATAAAAGCCCCTTGCTGTATGACTGTTTCATTATAACTTTAATGCGTTTGCCGTTGAGCTCTGTGTCAACATTTATCACTCTTACAGTAAGCTGACCCGCAATACAGCCGCCGAGTTTAAACTCCTTACCGTCACTGATTGCCTGCGTAAGTTCAAGACTTTCAGATACAATATTCTCGCCCGTGATGTCGGGAATATCGTTGTCAGGAAAGCTGATAATTATTTCCCTTTGTAAGCTGTCGTTCAACAGTTGCTTTTTGACCTCATCTGTTAAATTTATCATACCGCACCCCCTTAATACTCAATAAGTTCAATGCTTATCGGGTTGTAGCGGATGTCTGTCTTGCTTGCGTCCATAATCGAAAACTCAATATCCGGAATATAGAAATATCCGCTGTCATATGAGTTGGTTTCATCGTTCCAATATGTAACATAGCATTTGCGTTGTACTGTGTTCACGATTGCAGAATTAATAATATTCTGCATATTGATTTTCTCGTTCAAGTGCAGAATGTGGGTAGAAAAAGTAATGCTTGTCTTACCTGTCGGCAGTGTTGAACGCTGTAAACTGCCGTTATCGTCACGCTCGGCATCGTTGTCCATACGCTGATCAAGTGTTGACGAATATTCAGCGAAATAGTTATTAGGAAATTCGGTATTTCCGAATTTTAGTAAATAACCTTTATAATTTGACATACTGCACCTCCTTTACGCAAATGCCGATTTGCCGTTATGGCGGTTTTTATAAAGTTCGTTTTGCTTTACGATTTCGTTAAAAATATCATTGCCGTTAATTTCAGCGACAAACTGATAGTAGTTACCGCCGTTGTTTCTGAATATTACGAACATCTCATACAGCTTTTTAAGATACGACAGAATTTCGCCGAGAATTACCGTATCCTGACCGCCCGAATTGTCGAGCATACCCTGTAACTTGTTAAGAGGCGCAATAACTTCCGGATTGCCCGAATTAGCGCCTGCGTTATCTCCGACTACCGCAAGTGTCGGTGCTTTGACAAGTCCGCCTGTTGCAAGTCGTGGAATGAGAGGCGGATTTTCAGGCATTGAAAAACTCCAATCCTGTCCGATGATAGAACCAATAGCCCCTGCAATTCCGCCGATTGCATCGATAACACCCGAAACAAAGTTATAAATGCCTGTCCACAAACTGTTGATACCGTCAATGATAGCATTTACAATAAATTTGAACACCGCACCGATACCATCCCAAATGCCCTTGAAAAAGTCGTGAATACCTTGCCATGCTTTTTTCCAATCGCCTGAGAAAACACCTGTGATAAAGTCAATAAGACCGCCGAATGCTTTAAGAATTGAATTAACCAATCCACCGATGAATGTAAACACATTATCAAACACTCTTTTTACAGCATTGAAAACGTTCTGAATTTTAGGACCCAAAAAGCTGACAAGCCAGTTTACAAGCGGTGACAGGAAATTATTCCACACGGTTGAAACGCAGTCTGCAACCTTGCCGAAGAAGTTTATTGCTCCCTCAAAAACAGGTTTCAGCCAATTTTCCCACGCTGACTTTACGATTGCTATGATAAAATCCCACGCAGGCTTAATCCATTGATTGTACACATTCATCAGTGTTGTGCCGATATTAAGAAACATATCACACACATTCTGAAAAATTTCCTGTCCGTTGCCGTTCCACCATTCGCTGATAATTGTTCCGATATCTCCGAAAATCTGACCGATAAAGTCAAACACATCTGCAAACTGCAATTGTAAATTTTCAAGAAATTCTGTGATTGTTGCACCGTCATTTTCAGTCCATTCAACAAGGCTTTCAGTTGCGATTGAAAATGCGCCAGAAATAACATCACCAACCGAACCTGCAAAGGTTGTAAGACCGCTTAAAAGATTTGAAATTGACTCTTCCATTTGAGGACGAACATTGTCAACGCTCTGCCCGATGACATCAAAACTCTTTTCAAAGAATGTCGATAAATTATCGTAGCCTTTGCTGAAATTATCGCCAATGGCTGTAATAAAGCCGTTGATTTTATTCTTGTCTTTATCAAGCCATTTTGCAACACCGCCCGTCAGTGTTTGCAGCCGTTTACCGCTAACCTGTACCACTCCGCCGACAAATGAACCTACCGCACCGAATGCAGATTTACCGACCTTTTGCACCTGTGTAAGATAATTTTGAGCTATCGGAACAGAATTTTTGAATATCGACTCACAATTTTTGCCGATAGCTGACCAATCAACCTTATTAATGCCCTTTTGAACATTATCCACAAAGGCTTTAAATCCGCTCTTTTCGTATAGATTTTTAAAAGCGCCCGAAACACCGCTGTTTGTGTCTTTAACAACAGTATTTGCGACAGAAGTACCATTGCTTGCCGATGTGCTGCTTGCGGAAGTATCAGAACCGCCGCTATCTGATTTAGTAATAACATTCAGCTTGTCAAAACCTGCAACGCTGTTCTTTGCTTTTTCGGAACTTTTCTGAACATTATCAAGTGACTTTGAACTGTCATCTGCCGTATCCGTAAGGCTTTTGGCAGAATCGGACGCAGATTTGATATTGCTTGCGGTGTTGTTGCCTGTATCCCAGCCGAAGACCTTTGAAAGCGATTCAACCGCACCTTTGGCATATTCCGTTAAAGTTGCAAGTGCGGAACTCAACCGCTTTACAACCTGAGTTGCAACCTGGAGAATAGGTTGACCGACTACGGCAAGCAACTGATTCCAACTCTCTTTTAAGTTGCCTGTTACATTCTCCCAACCGTCTGCTTCACGGCTTGCCTGTCCCATAGCACCCGAAAGTTTATTTGCGTCTTTTACCATTTCAAGTAAAGTAAGCTGTTTCTGTGATTCTGAAAGTTCCGTAAACGATTTACCATACAGCTTATTAGCCGCCGCATTTCGTGTGGTTTCAGTACAGGACAAACCGAGTGCGGCATCATTTTCAAAGTTGCCTTTCAAGAATGATTTAAGGCTTTCTGCGGTATCTTCAAGCGAACGGTCATAATACGCCGCACTGTCAGCTGTTACCTGTAAAGCCTCTTGCATCATATTCAGTGCATTGACACTGTCCATACCTGTTGTTTTTGCAAAAGCATAAATACTCGTTCCCACACCCTGCAAGCGTGTTTTCAAAATACCACTGTTTTTAGATACCGTAGCAATAGCACTTTCAGCCTGTGACTGCATTGAGCCAAATGTTTGCTCAAACTGCGAATTTGCGGCATTAACCTCTGCCGCCGATTCAATGCACTGCTGACCGAATTTCTTAACAGCGGCAACCGAAAAAGCAGCCACAACCGCTGTACCGAGTTTTTTTAACTTAGCAGACATCTTATTGCTTACGCTGTTTGCCTGCTCCTGCACTGCATTAAGCGATTTAGAAAAGCCTTGCCTGTTCAGTACAAGATTTAAGCCGATTTCGCCAACTGTAGCACTCATTTCTCACACTCCTTTCAATATAAAATAAAGGGCGTAACGAAATGTGACACCCTTGTGGTATAAAAACAGCGCACACCCGAAGATGTACGCTGTATAATTTAATAAAATTTTAGCCACCCCGTTTGGAGTGGCTTTTACAATGTTATAATACTTAACATTTATTAAATATTACCAAAAATATACATAAAAGTCAAGATTTTTATAAAAATAAACAAAATTGTATGCAATGTTTACATATTAGCAAATATCATTTCAAAGTCGTGCAAGGCGGTATTGATGTTCTCTTGTGTGCGCTGTTTTGCTGTGCGTGAGCGCCACTTGCTACGGATTTTATGTTGCGAAGATGTAAAGTTCTTCAAAACATTTTCATCGTTCTCAAGGCGAATTTGAGCCGTTCTCGCAAGAGGCGTGTCAGCTCCCAAGCCACACAGCAGGGAGCTGAACTCCGCCCAAGTCATCTTTTTAAAATCTTCGGAGTAAATGCTCACCCCGTACTCTGACTTAAAACTCGATACGATTAAATCGAAATCATCTATTAAGTCGTAGCCGGGGTCTGAATTTCCCCCTCGCTGTCATTGTCGGCGATAAGCTCTGTTGCTGTCTTAATAACAGTTGAGAGGTCGGCAAACGAGAGATGAAGTTTTGCAATCTTTTCTCTGTTCTCCTCATCAAAAAGAAGCTCAAGAGCCGATAAGATGTCCGATGTTTTTACGCCGTCCTCGCTGTCAAAAAGCGCAACCGTCTTAATGAAAGAAATTGCGTCGTTGTTGACCTCAATTTCTGTGCCTTTGATAACAAGTTTTGGCTTTTCGTCAAAATTAAGTTTGTTTGTAATATCAATAATTTTTGACATACTTTATACCTCCTTAGGCTGCAGGTGTGTATTCGGGCTTGCCGTTTGACATAACCTCAAATTCAAGAGGTGCAACACTTGTGCTTGCGGCTGCACCGTTTGCTGTTACAGAGATAACCGCATTCTTGAAGAGTACGCTTGCACCGTTCGGGAAAGTCCACTTAAACGGAAGCTGTACGGCTGTGCCGTTCTTAAACGCAAGCTCTGCGATTTCATCGTTGCCTGCGTCACCGATTGTACGCTTGCCCTTTACAGAGATTGTAACGCTCTTGGCTGTCATAAGTCTTGACTTCCAACCCTCGTTCTCAAACGCTGTCCATTCCTCAACGCCGTTGTCAAATGCAACCGAAAACTCATCGCAATTTGCGATTGCTGTTGTGGCGGTGTCTGTACCTGTCTTACCTACCGCAAACTGATTTTCATAACATGGATAAACTCCACTTGATACTACCATGATTATTTACATCCTTTCATAATAAAATTTAACTTCAATGACTTGCTCATAAACGCCCTTGTCGTCTGTGCCTACATCGACAGGCTCGGGTGTGAGCAGTTCAATAATATAAATTGTGTGTTTGTTGATTTCAACATCTTTTACACTGTAAAGCGTTTCAAATAAATTGCGTGCCTGTCGCTCTGTTTCATTTGCGTTGTTGTTCCAATGCAAGAGTAAAGACACGCTGATTGTGTTGTATGTACTCTCGTCACCAATCGCCCTTACAGGCGCACCCGACTGCTTGAGAGAGTACACGCCGATTGACTTATCCTGTTTGTTGTCGAGCTTGCCAATGTAGTAATGCTCTGCTTTAAAGACAGTCTTTAAAAAGTCCCTTATATCAGATAAATAAATCAAAGTCCTGCCTCCTGTTTGTAAAATCGTGCAAATGCCTTTTGACAAAAGTTTTGTCGTGTACCGCCCTTGAGCCAAGGAATGAGCCACTTACCGCCTGCCGCTATGTTTTCATCTCTGCTGAAATTAAATTCGGGATGAAAATACAACCGTCTGGCATACGGTGTACTCGATACGATTTTTGTTTCGCCCTCGGCAAGATTTGCGTAATCGGCAAAGGTGCTTTCGTTCTGCAAATTACCCGTATCAAAAGGCATAACCTGACTGTTTTTAATCTGTGTAAGCAATGCGTCTGTGGTTTTACGCAATGCCGTTTGCTGTGCTGTATCAAGCTGTTTTAGTACAGGCAAATTCAGCTTGATTTTTGATGTTACCGAAAAAATCCCATTAAATCACATCCAATTCCGTATAATTCACTGTACCGTCAGGGTTGCGGTGTTTAATGCCTTGTACGATGTTACGCTTTACTCCGTCAAGCACTACAAAGCCTGCGCTCAAAGTCGGGGTGTCGGGAGCAATGTCACCGTCAAAAAGCAGCACTGCAGACACCTGCACGATTTTCTGTTCTTTTGTGTATATGGTCTTTGCTTTTGACTGCATATTGCAATGAGCATTACCCGCGAACAAATTAGTGTTCGCCAATAAGGTGTCTGACGGGTATATTTCTCCGCAGCGGAAAGCAACAACAGGAGAGCCGTCCTCGGTTATTCCCTCACCGTAGATTGTGACCTCGACAGGAGTTTTACAGAACTGCTTTTTTACAAGTGACGGAAATTTCAAAACATATCACCTCATATTGCAGGATAACAAAGCCCTGTTGATTTAAGCAGAGAGTAGAGGTCCGCAGGAATTGCCACGCCGCTTATGCACATCAAATTCCAACTTGCGCCAAACTCCATACCCACACCGTTGATGTTGTAATTTTTCAGATAAGAATTAATCATATCGGCATTTTCTTTTTCAAAAGCAGTAAGTCTGCTATGCACTCTGTCGATGATTCTCTTCTGCATTTCCGAAAGTTTTTCAAAATCAATGCGGTTAAAGGTCAGAATGTCGATGTGCTCGGCGGAGATAATGCTGTTTTCATCTCCGCCCTGCTGTTCAATGTAATCGGCAAACATAGATTTACTCCTTTGTGTCTGATTTGATATTCTCTTTAAGCTTTTTGTTTTCGGCTTTGAGCTTTGAATTTTCTTTCTTCAAAGTATTGTAATCATCAACAGAAATTTTCTTGCCTAAGCCGTATTCTTTGATTTCACCATTGTCGTCCTGAATATCATAACCACGAGATACATAAGTCTTAGCTTCCTCATCTGTATTGACTGTATATGACTTATTGTCTTTAATTGCTTTCATTTTTGCTCACCTCGCTTTAAGCCTCTGCGTGAATGATTACGCCCTGCTTCATAAGTTCATCAATGGCAAAAGTACCATTGACTTTTCTGTTCTGATATATATAATTATCAGCTGTTCGGCTGTCAGAACGCGGAGTATAGACATTGATATATGAATACTTAACTCTTGATACCTGTGCTTCCGGGTCAATAAGAATATAGTCAATCTGCTTAGCTGAGCTGTCAGCAACACAACCGTTTGTAAAATCAAACAAAGACTTCATTCTTGAGCTTGGCACTTCTACAATCTTATCAATATCATCAACGGAACGAACACGGCGGTCAATGCCCTTTGCGGAACTGATTTCAAGTGTTCTCTGAATACCCTCTGCATTCTTCAAAAGCTTTTTGTACTGTGGTGTCGCATAAAGAATAACCCTGTCGAGCGGTACACCTGCTTCGGCAAAAGCCTCAAGGTTATCGTCAAAATCTGCAAGCACATTCGCCGCAGTTAATGCAGTAGTTTTTACTGTTGCACCAACTCGCTTAGCTTCTGTATAAAGCTTGCTGTAAGTATAACAGTCGAGTTCAGGTATAGCCTGTGTTTTTTCAAAGCGTGTCTGAATATTTGCGATAGTTACTACCATATTTGTTTCGTCAACATCAATAGGGTCGATAGCAAACTCAATATCTCTGTCGTGGTCAAGGGTTTTGGTTTCGTAACCGTTTGAATATGTACCCGAATTAAAACCGCCTGCACCTCGTGTATGGTCTTTATAACCGCTGACCGAGAGTTTCGGGATTTTAATATCCTTACCGTTGATAATCTGAATGTCAGAGTTTGAGTGGTAAAGGTCATCACAAGTAAGGGCTTGACCGTACAATTCTCTTAAAACATTACTGAAAATAGTTGCGTATTCTAATACTGCCATAATTATTTACCTCTTTTCTTACTTTTTCGATTTGATGCCGAAAATTCCTCTTAAGGCATCTTCTGTTAAATTTTTGTTGCCGTTGCCGTCACCGCCGATTTTCTGAACACCGCCAGCGTTTTCGCTTGCTTTTGCTTTGAGTGCAGGAATATCGTCAAGCACTTTCTTAACCGCCTCGGTCAGCTTTTCTGTGTTGATTTTGCCGTCTGTGGAAACTGCAGAAAAGTCCGCCATTTTGAGTACATACGGAATGCTTGCAATATCCACACCCTGCTTAACTGCCTCAAGAGTAGCCGACTGGTTCACCTCTGCAATGAGCTTAGCCTTGTTTGAATTTTCAAGGTCAGACTGCATTTTTGCAAAATCGGGTGTGTTCTTGGCTTTCTGCTCCTTAAAAGCACCGATTGCCTGTTTCATTTCATCAGCTGACAATCCCTGCTCCTTGAAGTACGACTTTAAAACCGTATCTTCTGTCACGCTCTGTTTGCCTGTGATAAGGCTTGCGAGCTTGTCATAATCAAAGGTAGGTGCAGGGTTGCCCTGCGGTGTCGGCTGTGGTTCGTTTGGGTTAGGTGTTGGGTTTGTTTCTGCCATATTTTATCAATCCTTTCAGTTATCGGGTGTCTCCCATAGTCAGTTTATAGAGTGTCTCTCTGTTTCAGTTTTGCTCGGTGTCTCCCGTAGTTTAGCGTCTTCGGACAATAAAAAAGCACCTGTGCAGTCACTCACAAGTGCGTTTTAAGCTGTTTTTGTTGTCTTTCTTTTCGGCTTTTCCGTAGCGTTTGGCTTATTTTCCGTAGCGTTGGACTTAACCTCTGTCGCAAAACCACCGTCAATGAGTTCCTTTGCTCTCTGCTCGGAGCATTCAAAAACTTCATTAATCGGTCTGTTAATAAACCCCTCGGTTTTATCGTTGAACGATGTAATTACTCTTACTTTCATTTTGTCACCGCCTTTCTGATTTTTGGTATTAAAAAAAGCACTCAATCCGATTGATTAAGTGCTAATCTCTGTATTAAATTCACGCATAACAAAACCGCTCTTGTTACGGAGCGGCTAATGTTTATGCAGTTTCTTTTTTTACTTGCTTCATATTCTCTTTTTTTGCGTTCATCGCTTCTGATTCAAGTCTTGCAATTTCCGCTTCTATTTCCACATTTGACATATTTTTTATTTTGTCGGGAATAATAACCCTATCATCTATGAAATATTTTTTATCAATCATCACAAGACACCTCCCAAAATTTTATATCAAACGATTGCGATAGTTGATTGATTGTATTAATTTGAGCATCAAATTCAGAAAAGCCATTATTCATATATTTTTGAATATACAAATTATAAAGATTCGGGTTAATTATTTCATTGGAATAATACCCATAAATTTTACCGTTATGGCAAGCCACAAAACATTTTTGGTAAGCATTGTTAGCACAAGAATTAAAATCTTCTATACTCGGCGGCATACTGCTTGGGTGTGTATGAACGGTCACAATACTATTATTTACGCGAATAGCTTTTCTTATTCTATCGGTATATCGTATTGTTCTCTCATCAGTACTGTCTGTCACAGACAACAGAACATCTCCTGAAGAACCGTCAATCCAATACATATCCTCAAAAACAGTTCCACTTCTATGCTTTAGCGCTTTCTTAGCACAATCATAAAGTGATTTGTTGACTGCTTGATTATCAGTTGCATTATCGTATTTTCGCTTATATTCGCCACTGTCAATATATGTTTTATTAACAAGTGTGCTTTTGTTACGCCCATACCTCTGGTCCTCAAGAGCCACGTTATCACTTCCTGACTTCATTATAACAGCTTTTTGAGATTTTGCAACAGCTTTAGGCGAAATATCTTCTGCGTTTTTAACCTTTTCTTCAAGCTTATCCGCCCTATCGTGCCACTCGTCTGCTCTTGCTTTAGCAAACTTCTTGTTATCCTCGTCAAGGCTGTATTTTGCCCTACGGTCAAAGCGTTCGGCTTGCTTTTCTGCGTGCTGCTGCTGTACTTCAAGTCCTCTTTGGCGGTCAAGCTCTGCAAGCTCGTCATCGGAGAGAGGTCCGCTCAAATCGTCAAGTTCAGGATAGTGGGTGCTTGTGCTGTCCTTACAGCGAGGGTGGAAAAGTCCCTCCGCTATGGCGGTTGAAAGCAGCGGATAATCACCGTCCGATTTTTTGCCGTTTGAATACACATCATCAATAAACACCCTGCCTATATACTTTGCACAATCAGGGCAACCGCCCTGCCTTGCCGCTTTGCCTGCGGTAGAAATTCAGCCGTATAAACCAACGGCGGGGTAAAATAAAAGCACCTATGCAATCAAATGCAAGGGTGCTTAACGCAGTAAATACGACCCTAACGGTGTTCCGCAGATTATACAGCCTTTTACAGCTCATTATTTAAGACATACTCACGCAACGAACTTGTTTTATGCTGGTTACGATGTACTTTATGTGCAACATCAGCTTGGCCACAGCAAGCCCGAAACAAAGATGAACATATATACACATTTTGTTCAACAAAAGGAAAAGACTAATGTATCAAAGCTTGATAGTTACCTTGCACAAAATGTAAGCTAAAAGTTTGTGCAGGTTTTTTCGTAAAAATGCTCCGAGAAGTTTGATTTTTTCTCGGAGCATAATTTTTTGAGCCACCTCTTGAGCCACCTGTTTGCAATTTTTTATACCTTTTTACATAGTTTTTAAGTGGATAATATAAAACAACAAACCGCACTAAAGAGCCTGAAAACGGCTTAATAGTGCGGTTTTTCTATGGTCGAGGTGACAGGACTTGAACCTGCGGCA
>OLPW01002991.1_pt1 | contig 14055 bp, 13 predicted proteins | sample 1672161 | NCBI WGS metagenome assembly OLPW01 (sample SAMEA3136654, study PRJEB25190) | human gut metagenome
ACCCGTGTTTTCGCCGTGAGAGGGCGACGTCTTAACCCCTTGACCAACTGGCCATACTGCTCTGTCGATCTCTGTTCGCAACCGACTTGCTTAGTATATACCAGTGTTTTCAAAAATGCAAGTACTTTTTTTAATTTTTTTAAATTTTTTTGAAAAACTGAAAAACAGGGCTGTTTTCCGCATAAAACTGCGGCAGCAGCCCTGTCCTCATTCATTCAGATGATCTGTATCCTGTGCAGATCAGCCGAGATCGATCTTGAGATCTCCCGGCTTGATGATCCCTTTTGCACGGAAGATCTTGCCGATCACCCAGGTAATGAGTAATGGAAGCACAAAACAGATCAGAATCATTCCGACCCAGTCAAACGCTCCCGTTGTATATCCTTCCGGCATCTGTGCCCATCCTGTGATCACACCGATCGGTCCTACCAGACCGGAAGTTCCCATTCCGGATGAGATCGCAGGACCATTGTTCCGCATATGGAACACGCAGGTTGCGATCGGTCCGGTGATCGCAGAAGTGATAACCGGAGGGAGCCAGAGGACTGGTTTTTTCATCAGGTTCGGGACCTGGAGCATGGAAGTTCCCAGACCCTGTGCAACAAACCCGCCGATTCCGTTATCTGGAAAGCTCAAGATCGCGAAACCGAGCATATGTGCACAGCATCCTGCAGTTGCTGCTCCGCCTGCCAGTGCCAGTCCGTTCCAGACTTCCATTGTCACGCTGCCATCCGCAATACCGGCAAGGACTGCCCCGCCGCTGATGCCGATCGCGGCGCAGATCGCAGCAGAACTGATCGGAAGTGTCAGGACAACTCCGACTACTACTGATACGATGATCCCCATCCAGAATGGTCTTAAATCTGTTGCCCATCCGATAAAGGAACCAAGTGCATCGCAGACACTCTTGCATACAGGCGCCAGAAGCATCGCCAGAACTACGCCAACGATCACGGTGACTGCCGGTGTCACGATGATGTCGATCTTTGTCTCCTTGGAAACCAGTTTTCCGATCTCACAGGTGATGACTGCCACAAAAAATACTGCCAGTGGTCCGCCGGAACCGCCGATCGCATTGCAGGCGGCTCCTACTGCACATAAGGAATACATGACCAGCGGTGGCGCCTGAAGTGCATGACCGATCGCAAGTGCCATCGCAGCACCTGTCACACTGGTCGCATAACCACCGATTTCCAGAAGCTTCCCTGAAACGAAACTTCCCGGGCATACATTCTGCCCTATGGTGTTGATGATCGTACCGATCAGAAGTGACGCAAAAAGTCCCAGTGCCATGGAACCCATCGCATCGATCCCGTAGCGTTTGAACGATATGATCACGTTCTTCCGCTTCAGAAAGCTTTGTTTTTCGTTGCTCATAATCTCTTTCCCCTCGTAAAGTTTATTTGTTATCCAGAACTTTTTTATTCTTCCGGATCTTTGACCGGTTCTGCCGGGATGAACACTCTGGAATGGTTTTTCTCGGCTTTTTTCTGTTTTTTTGCTTTTTTCTGTGCTTCTGCGCAGAATTCCATCTGAGAATTGATGAGAGTTTTACCTCTCTTATCCTGTTTCTCATACGTTCCATCAGGCTGAAGCAGATGTGCCTTTACATTGTCACGGAATTCCAGATCCAGGATGTGCTTGATCTCTTTCTTGATCTGCTCATCCTCTACCGGGAATACGATCTCGACACGGCGATCCAGATTTCGCGGCATCCAGTCTGCACTTCCCATGTAGATCTCCTCAGCTCCGCCATTCTGGAAGTAAAAGATCCTGCTGTGTTCCAGGAATTCTCCGACGATGGAGCGCACATGGATGTTTTCGCTCACTCCCGGGATTCCCACTTTCATGCAGCAGATGCCTCGTACCAGAAGATAGATCTGCACGCCGCAGGAAGAAGCATGATAAAGAGCTGAAATGATTGCCGGGTCACATAAAGAGTTCATCTTGGCAACAATGCATGCCGGAAGTCCTTGTTTCGCATGTTCTGCTTCTCTCTCGATCATCTGCAGGAAACGGTTTTTCATCCAGATCGGTGCCACGATCAGACGGTTCCAGCGCTTTGGCTCAGAATAACCGGAAAGCATGTTGAATGTAGCCGTCGCATCCTCTCCGAAACGTTCATCGCAGGTAAAGATACCGCAGTCTGTATAAAGTTTGGCTGTGGAATCATTGTAGTTACCGGTTGCCAGATGCACATAACGGCGGATACCGGTCTCTTCTCTTCGAACGACCAGAGTGATCTTGCTGTGTGTCTTGAGGCCGACAAGACCGTAGATTACATGGCAGCCGGCTTTTTCGAGCATTTTTGCCCAGACGATGTTATTTTCCTCGTCGAATCTGGCCTTCAGTTCCACCAGTACGGAAACCTGTTTACCATTTTCTGCTGCCTGTGCAAGCGCTGCGATGATCGGTGAATGGCCGCTGACGCGGTAAAGTGTCTGCTTGATCGCGAGAACACCAGGATCCTTCGCTGCCTGGCGCACGAAATCTACGACCGGATCAAAGCTCATATATGGATGATGCAGGAAGACATCTCCCTCGCGGATCACCTCAAAGATATCCTTGTCATTCTGGAACTGCGGCACAGGTGCCGGTGTATGTTTCGGGCTCTTGTACTCGTCAAAGCCTTCCAGTCCATAAAGTTTCATCAGCATGGTAAGATCCAGCGGTCCATTGATGCTGTAAATATCTGCTTCCTTGATCTCAAATTCTTTCTTGAGGATATCAAGAAGACGTGCATCCATCTTTTCTTCTGCCTCAAGTCGGATGACCTCGCCCCACTGGCGTTTCTTGAGCTGTTTCTGGATCTCTACCAGAAGATCCTCTGCCTCATCTTCGTCGATCGTGAGGTCCGCATTACGCATGATACGGTACGGATGCGCGCAGACAACATCATTGCTCAGGAAAAGCTTGCCGATATTGCGCTCAATGATCTCTTCCAGAAGGATCACGGTACGGTCGCCTTTTTTTGCGGAAGGGATCTCTACGATCCTTGGAAGTACAGAAGGCACCTGAACGGTGGCAAATTCCAGCTCTTTGGTATGTTTTTTGTTATTTTTCTTGGCGATCAGTGCGCCGATATTCAGAGTCTTATTGCGGATGAGTGGAAATGGTCTGGAAGAATCCATGGCCATCGGAGTCAGTACCGGATACACATTGTCCTCGAAATACCGGTCAACAAATTCCTGCTGTTTCTGGTTCAGATCCTCATGCTCTGCGATCAGGTGAAGTCCCACTTTCTCAAGTGCCGGAAGGACAGAACGGTTGAATGTGCTATACTGTACTTTTACGAGTTCATGTGTCTGTTTGCTGATCTCACGGAGCTGTTCTTCGGAGGTCATTCCTGCGATATCCTTTTTCTTATAGCCTGCATGCACCTGATCCTTGAGGGATGCGACACGGACCATAAAAAACTCATCCAGGTTTGAAGAGGTGATGCTTAAGAATTTCAGTCTTTCAAACAGGGGGAGGGATTTATCCCTGGCTTCGCTCAAGACTCTCTCGTCGAATTTCAGCCAGCTTAATTCCCTGTTTACATAGTATTCCGGTTTTTCAAATTTACTTAAATCCATATTTTTCCTCCTCTACGCTCTGCGGCGGCGTTTCAGCACAAGATGTATTCCAAAGACTTCCTCAAAGAACGCTACTTTGTCCTTGAGAAGTCCAAGTTCCAGAGAAATGTCACGGCTGGAGTCGATCATAAGCTGCAGTTCTCTGTCTTTGAGCACAGCCTTGAGCCCCTGCACTTTCTGATAATGGCTGCGGTCCATGGCATTCGCAAGGCGAAGGATCGCGGTCAGTTTCGCTACCAGAAGATAACGTTCCTTGTCGAGTCCCGGACCATCGTCATAATTTCCATAATAAACGAATTCTGTCGTATTATAACGTACCGCGCTGGCAATGACTCTTCGCTCTTCTGTGGAAAGTCCGATGATCTCGGTCGCCATGATGATGCGGTAAGAACACTCTGCCACATCGCCCATGCTGATGTATTTACCGCAGTCATGGAGCTGTACGGCGATCTGGAGAAGAAGACGTTCTCTTGCACCCATACCGTGGACTTTCTTCATGCTGTCAAAGATCGTCAGTGCGATATCCGTTGTGCCCTGGATATGGTTTTTGCCGCTGGAATAGCGTTTGGCAATGTTTCTGGAAGCAACCAGAATGTCATTTTCGAAATTGTGGGCGCTCTTGATGAACTTCTTCTTTTCTCCGTAATCATAGGCAATTCCGTCAAGAAGAGAAACTCCCGGAACCCAGACTGCCTCTGCCTGGAAAATGTCGAGGAAATTTTTGCAGATGACCATCGTCGGAACGATCAGGGACGCATACTCCAGATCGATCCCCATCTCATCTGCCAGTGCCTGCTCTGTCTTGTATACCGTTTCCTCATAATGCTTTCCGAACTCTTCCATTGTGAGGATATGCTCTCCGATATGCTCCTGAAAGATCGTATCTGCAAGAAAATCCCCCATCAGGATCACATTTTTGATCTCCCGGTCTTTCAGATACAGCCGCTGAAAAGCGGTCAGGTCATTTCGGATAAATTCCAGGATCAGCTGGTCGTAATGCGTCGTGGTCTTCTCAAGTTCTTTGAGCCGTTCACGGATACGCATGCTTCCCATCTTGAGGCTCTGTGTTGTTACAAGTGCATCCTTGTCAAAAAGAGACACCTGCAGCCCACCGCCTCCGACATCCAGGATCGCAGTTCCCTTCTGGATCATCTTTTTGAAGCTGGATTCTTTTGCCGCGATCGATTTGTAGCCCAGGAAATGCTGCTCTGCATTGCTGAGGATCTCTACATGGATCCCTGTACGGCGATAGATCTGTTCCTGAACGATCAGCGGATTTACCATCTCACGGAATGCACTGGTCGCACAGGCACGATAATCGGAAACTCCGAATTCCTTCATCATCTTGTCAAAATCCTTCAGGATTCCGCAGATCGCATCTACGACCTCAGGTTCCAGTCTTCCCGATGAATAGGCTCCTTTTCCGATCTCCAGGCGGTATCTTACATCGCTCAGCTGGCGGAATCCGATCTTTTTGGAAAGCTCAAAGATCTTCATGCTGACTTCATAAGAACCGATATCGATCGCTGCAAATGTTGTAATTGCCATATCCCATACCCCTTCCTGTTTATCTATTAGTTTTCCTCTTTTCCGAGAAGGTGATCAATAAACTGCTGTGCAGTTCTTCCGGTAAGTCCTCCATGAGAGATCTCCCATTTGCCAGCTTCCGCAAGGAGCTGGTCTTCCGGCATCTGGATGCCATGACGGGCTGCCAGTGTCTTGACGATCGTGTGGAATTCCTTACGGTCTGGTGCACCGAAGTAGATACGAACGCCAAAACGATATACCAGAGAAAGTTTTTCCTGTACGGTATCAGAGGAGTGGATATCGTCACTATCTCCAACTTCCAGTTTGTCCCCTGCTCTTTCACGGACAAGGTGACGACGGTTGCTGGTCGCATAGATCAGGATGTTGTCCGGTTTACGCTCCAGACCACCTTCGATCACAGCTTTCAGATATTTGTATTCGATTTCAAATTCTTCGAAGGAAAGGTCATCCATATAGATGATAAACTTGTAATTGCGGTCCTTGATCTGGGCAATGATCTCGTTCAGATCCTGGAACTGATGCTTGTAAGCTTCAATGATACGAAGTCCCTCATCATAATACTGGTTCAGGATTCCCTTGATGCTGGAAGATTTACCTGTACCTGCATCACCGAACAGCAGACAGTTATTTGCTTTTCTGCCTCGTACAAATGCCTCTGTATTCTCGATCAGTTTCTGTTTCGGGATCTCATATCCTACCAGGTCATCCAGGCGTACATGTGCGATCCTTGTGATCGGAACGATCTGTGCTTTTCCATTCTCGTCTTTCTCGATACGGAAAGCCTTGTGAAGTCCCAGCTTGCCTACGCCGAAATCCTTGTAGAACTGGACCATATCTTCCATGAATTCCTTTGTATCCTTGGCTGCTGCCAGTGTGCGGCTCATCTCGCAGATACGGTCGCGGATACGTTTGTTGAACATCTTTCCACTGTCCTTCGGTGCCTGATAGTCGCAGAGGATACCGCAGCAGGAAGTATGGAATACTTTGTCCAGAAGATTCAGGTCAAAATCATACAGTTCCTTGAAGATTGCAAAATCATGGAGTGCCAGCTCATTGATGCTTCCATCGATATGTCCACGGATCTCGCTCGCGGTGCTGAATGCATTCTCGTTGTTCACAAGAAGCAGAGTCAGATAATTGTGCCACAGGTTTCCTGCAAATCCATAGGAACCTGCTGTCTCGATCAGACCGTTGACACATTCATAGAAATCTTCTTCCATTTCTTTTGCGTTTACGGCTGACTTCTCACAGGCATCCATAAGCGCTGTCATCTTGTCAAGGATCTCTCCATGTTCAAATCCTCTGTATAATACGCATTCTTTTACTCTGGTCATTTTTATATTTCCTCCTGCTGTCCGTAATTTCCAAGTACACGTACCCCGATCGCCTCTGCTTCAAGACCTCGAAGTGCATTTTTGACCGCCGGATCTTCCAGGTTTCCTTCGAAATCTACAAAGAAACGGTATTTCCAGTTCTGTCCCGGGATCGGTCTGGACTCGATCTTTGTCATGCTCAGGCTGTTGTAGATAAAATGTGACAGCATGTGATACAGAGTACCGCTTGCATGCGGCAGTTCGAAGCATACGCTGATCTTTCCTGCATTTTTCTCATAGATCGGTTTACTGCTGACAATGATGAAACGTGTCACATTCTGGTCATTGTGGCAGATGTTTTCGGCAAGGATGGAAAGTCCGTAGAGCTCGCCTGCTGCACGGCTTGCGATCGCCGCCTGGTTTCTCTTCTGCTCTTCCTTGATCCTCTTGGCTGAAGCTGCTGTGTTTTCTGCCTTGACGGTTTTCCATGACGGATGTTCTTCGAGGTAATGCTTGCACTGTGCAAGTGCCTGCGGATGGGAATAGACAGTATCGATCTCGTCCACGGTCACACCCGGAAGTCCCAGAAGCACGTGCTGTACGCGGACGCCCTGCTCCCCGACGATATAAAGCTGATATTCTGTCAAAAGATCATAAATATCCGTCACGATCCCCTCTGTGGAATTCTCGATCGGAAGGACTGCATAATCAGCCTTGCCAAAAGCAACCTCCTCCATCGCTGCACGGAAGGTCTTGACATGGTAGCTGTTGATCTCCTCCGGGAAATATGCTCTCATGGCCGCATAGCTGTATGCGCCCTCAACTCCCTGAAAAACAACGTTTACATCTTTGAGCGGAAGTTCGTCGACCATCTTGTAGTTTCGCTCTGTTCCGACACCATTCTTGGTCAGAAGCTGGTACTGGCGTTTGCGGCTGATCGCCATGATCTGCTGAAAAAGCTCCTGCGCACCAAGGCTGTTGAAGCTTCCATGTGCCTGACTCTTGAGAACATCCAGTTTGTCCTGTTCTCTCTTCGGGTCAAGTACCTGCTTTCCTGTGTGTATCTTGTATTCTGCAACATCCTCGCAGACTTTCATTCGTTTTTCAAATAACCGTAAGATCTCTTTGTCGATGACATCGATCTCCTTGCGGCATTCCTGTAAATCTATCATTCGTTATTCCCTTCCGATGCCGGTGATCCGGACACCTCTTTTCTTGTATTTACGATCCGGGTGATGTCCCCGATAAAGGACAGTGAGCCAAAGGACAGGATCACATCGTCCTTCCCTGCCATCTCAAACAGTTCCTCGACCGCTTTTGCGATATTTTTCTCCGCGTGGACATGTGGGTTGCATGGACGGATCGCTTCGGCAAGTTCCTCCGCCGGGAGTGCCCTCGGGTTATCCGGTGTCTCGATCGCAATGATCTGTTCTGCATAAGGGCAGAGTTTCCGGATAATATATAGATAATCCTTGTCCCGGAAAACACCCATGATAAAAAACATCCTGCGGTCTTTGAAATATTTCCGTACAGAATCCTCGAGCATATCTGCCGCAGCCGGATTGTGTGCTCCGTCCACGATAAACAGCGGATCTCTGTGGATGATGGTCAGTCTTCCGTTCCAGTGGGTTGCCTTAAGTCCTTCCCTGCGCTGCTCTGTCGTGGTATGATAGCCTCTCTCATCCAGGATGCGTAAGGCTTCCAGTGCAAGGACTGCATTCTCCGTCTGGTAGGAACCGGCGAGAGAAAGTGTGTATTCCTCTCCTTTGTAGAGGAAACGCTGTCCGGTAAAATCTGCTTCCAGCACTTCTGCCTGGGAAATATCTGCCGCGCAGAGGTCTGTCCCTGCCTCATGACTTACGTTCTCTATGACCTTCAGTGCCTCCGGTTCCTGTCCGATCGTTGCCACGCTGCAGCCTGGTTTGATGATGCCGGCTTTTTTCTCCGCGATCTCTGCGATCGTGTTGCCAAGGAAGGACTGATGATCCATGCTGATCGGTACGAGAACGGCAAGTTCTGTCGTGCGGATCAGGTTTGTCGCATCTGTGATACCGCCCATGCCTACTTCCAGGATGACCGGATCACATTTTTCTTCTGCAAAAAATAAAAATGCCACCGCCGTTTCGATTTCAAATGGGGTGGGATGTGCAAGACCTTCTGCGGTCATTTCTTCGATCACTGCAGCAACCCTGGTCGTATGCTTCGCAAACTGCTCTCTGCTGATCGGTGTTCCTTCCACCTCGATCTTTTCTCTGTAAGAATATACGGATGGGGAAATATACCGTCCAACGTGATATCCGGCATTGGTCAGTGTCGTATATAAATACGCGATCACGGATCCCTTGCCGTTGGTTCCTGCTACATGAACATATTTAAGCTGATCCTGGGGATTGCCAAGGCGCTTCATAATTTCCTTTATATTGGTAAGATCCAGGGCACCGCCCGCGTACTGCTCTGCGTCTCTGATGTATGCCCTGCTTTGCTGATAATCCATGTTGTATGCTCCTGTTTCTTAAATGTGTTATTTGTATAAATATAACATCTGTGTATCTTTTTTTCAAGACCAGCCATACTAATTAACGCATCGTTAATATTGGTTTTGATCAAATCTTTTTTACTTCAGGAGGAACCGCTATGAACCAGAATCTGACAAACTTTTTTCTCTGCGGCTCGATCGGATGGTGCATGGAGGTTTTCTGGACCGGGCTTCACTCCCTTTTGTCCGGCCAGTGGACAATGACAGGCAAAAGTTCGCTTCTCATGTTCCCGATCTACGGCTGTGCTGCCATCATCGCTCCTTTGTATGCACGGATCTCCTCCCTGTCTTTCGTCTGCCGCGGACTTCTCTATATGCTGGGATTTTATATGGTCGAATTCATAAGCGGCAGTTTTCTCAGAGAAATCGGCATCTGTCCATGGGATTACTCCGCTGCCCGTTTTCAGTACAGAGGAATCATCCGGCTCGACTATGCTCCTCTCTGGTTTGCCGCAGGATTGATTTTTGAAAAAATACTTACGAAATCTGCTTGAAAAATCGATTCTTGTAGTATATGATTGTGCAAGAGAGAATTTTATTAAATTTTCGCAACATCAATAAGGGAGGTTTCTTATGAGACATTTAATGAGCCCGCTGGATCTTTCCAAAGAAGAACTTGACGATCTTCTGACTCTTGCCAGCGACATTGAAAAAAATCCATCAAAGTATGCGCATGTCTGCGATGATAAGCGACTTGCCACCTGTTTTTACGAACCAAGTACACGTACACGTTTAAGTTTTGAAGCAGCCATGATGAATCTTGGCGGCAAGGTTTTAGGTTTCTCTTCTGCCGGTTCCAGTTCCGCTTCCAAAGGCGAAAGTGTTGCCGATACGATTCGTGTCGTTTCCTGTTATGCAGATATCTGTGCTATGCGTCATCCGAAAGAAGGTGCTCCGCTCGTAGCTTCTATGGCTTCTTCTATTCCTGTTATCAACGCCGGTGACGGTGGTCATCAGCATCCTACTCAGACCCTCACTGATCTTCTTACTATCCGTTCCCTCAAGGGAAGACTTGACAACCTTACGATCGGTCTGTGTGGCGACCTGAAATTCGGACGTACCGTTCATTCTCTGATCGAGGCACTGGTACTTCGTTATTCAAACGTTAAATTTGTCCTGATCTCACCGGAAGAACTTCGCGTACCAAGCTACATCCGTGAAGATATCCTTGAGAAGAATAACGTAGAATTCGAAGAAGTAGAGCGTCTGGAAGATGCACTTCCGAAGCTTGACATCCTCTACATGACACGTGTACAGAAAGAACGTTTCTTCAACGAAGAAGATTACGTACGCATGAAGGATTTCTACATCCTCGACAAACAGAAAATGGAACTGGCTCCGAAGGATATGTTCATTCTTCATCCGCTTCCGCGTGTGAACGAGATCGCTGTTGAAGTAGATGATGATCCGCGTGCCGCATACTTCAAGCAGGCACAGTATGGTGTCTATGTCCGTATGGCACTGATTCTTAGATTACTGGAGGTGGAAGTATAATGTTAAACGTTGGAGCACTTCACGAAGGTTTCGTACTTGACCATATCAAGGCCGGCAAAGCCATGACCATCTATCATGACCTGAAACTCGACAAACTTGACTGCACCGTTGCCATCATCAAAAATGCAAAGAGCAACAAGATGGGCGTCAAGGACATCATCAAAGTAGAATGCCCGATCGAAAACCTCGACCTGGACATCCTCGGTTTCATCGATCACAACATCACCGTCAACATCATCAAAGACGAGAAGATCGTTGAAAAAAGAATCCTGAAGCTTCCAAAGCAGATCACAAATGTTATCAAATGCAAGAACCCTCGCTGCATCACTTCCATCGAGCAGGGTCTGGATCACGTATTCATCCTTGCCGACCCGGAGAAGGAAGTTTACAGATGTAAGTATTGTGAGGAGAAATATCGCGGTAAACGCAATAAATAATCTGAAAAGAATTTCAATGAATCCTCTAGAATTCAAAATGGAGCTGCAAATTCCTAATTATAGGTTTTTGCAGTTCCAAAATATGTATTTATGCCATCTCTATTCTTTTGGTAAGTTCATTGATAAAATTTCGAAAACTTGGTGATACATTTCTATCCAAATCCAGTTTTTCTCCAATCCTGTCTGCCCATTCTGATTTCATTTTACCAATTTCCGGATAAGCATGATTCGCTTTCTTCCAGAGTTTTTTATAACCTCCTGGATATACCATATCTGCAAGAATTTCCCATGTATCACAAATTCCGTCTTGTACATATCCCTTTAGTGCATTTTTTCTAACATTAGGATATGCCATCTCTATTGCAGTAATATCCCCTAGTAACCATGCTTCCATTTCTTTCACAGCTATACAGAAAACATAGTCTGTTAAAATCATATTATTTTGAGCTAGAGTAAGTAGTTGCTGTTTGAATTTCTCAGGTTCTCTTTTATCATTATCCAAAACCACAACAATAACTGCACCCTCGACAGCTCTATATTTCTTATCAAACGCTCTTAAATGCATAGGCAAATCATTTAACAACTGTCCCGTCTTCCGTTCCGTAACATTACCAACTTTGGGAAGATGTCCAATACCGCGAAATGACCTCATATCATAATATATTTCCCGTCCAGAATGTTTCTCTTCTAATTTTTTCATGACATGTCGTACCAAAATTTCACTTGACGAATCTTCGATCAAAAACAGAGCGTACATATATTCACCCCTTTATCCAAAATATTGGCTATACCACATATCACCTAACACAACCCCCTCCTCTGAAAGTTCAGGCACAAATGGATACTCTGATGCTCTTTTTATCACTGAAAAGCCATCCTCACCCTTTGCAAGAACCCAAACATCATATGGTGAAAGTGAATTTACAAAAAATGGGCTATGCGTTGTAACAAACAATTGCTTTGTATAACCATTTCCAACGTTATTTTTCATTTCTTCAGCAAGCTGACCTAAATAATGATGATATAATCCATTTTCAGGTTCTTCAATAAATACCAACTGACGTGGATTCTTTTCATGTAAAAAAAGATAATATGCAAAAAGTTTAAGTGTTCCATCCGACATTCTCGGAGAAAAAAATGGATCTTTAAATCCTTCTTCCCAAAATCTCAACGTCATCTGCCCGTTTTCCAATTTTAATGGTTCAATTTTTTTAATTCCTGGTAATTTCGACTGAATTTCTCGTAATACCTTCTCAAAATCCTTCTTATTTTCACGATACATATATTGTGCAACATTATTAATATTGCTTCCAATTCTATCTAAATATGGTACCGGAGCCGATGTTTGTATCTTTCTTGCTGCATCTGGTGAAAAATAACACAAATACCAGCTTTTAAGAAACTGCAAAAATTTTTCAATACGACTATATTGCTTCATTGCTCCTAATGTTACGATTCCTGGCTTCCTAATATCACTCAATTCAACTTCAACTTTTTGTCCTGTAACTTTTCCATCATCATCCTGTCCACCTTCTGTACCTTCAAACGCATATCCTTTTCCCTCTTGCAAATGGAGGATAGACCTCGGCCATCCTCTTTTTTCAATTCTCTGTCGCAATCTTTCTTCTTTTATATAAGGACGGCCCATATTATCTACATCTATCACCAGCTGATAAGTAATTGGCTTTGTATTATGTGATTCTCTATAATACAATTCAAACGAAATCGGTTCTTCTGCTCCCTGAGATATAAGTTTATCATATCCGCCACGATTACCAGCATCGCAAGCTGATTCCACTCCCATTTCCAGACAATCTGCTATAAAGCCAAACACATCTGCTATCGTACTTTTTCCATTTCCGCTTGGTCCAATAATTGCAACCAGATTTCCTAATGCCTTTGCATTTTGGTGAGTTCTTGTTTTACCCAGAATCACATTTTTCAATGGTCCATAATTACGAATCTCAATTCCCTCTATTTTTCCCATTTTTACCTCCTTGCTTTCGATATCAATCATTACATACTTCAAAAACATTACCCATGCTCTTTTTTCATTCACTTGATAAGTGAAAAGCAATATGCAATTAAAATACAGCAACTATGTGGCTTTTAGCCACGTTCACAGCTTCGCTGTGAATAATTCAGGATGAAAAAAGAGATAATAAATTATTCCCTTTAATAATCAGATTTTCCCCTGAATAAGAGACCACCTTTTTTCTCCCTTAGCAGAGTATAAAATTGGATTGCAAAAAATTTTTGGATATAGCAATCTATCAACTTCATCAGGAACCAATGTTTCATTAAAGAAGACTTTCTCTCTTGATTATCTTTGGTTTGTCCACCTTCCAGAACACAATCCTTGTAAGAAAATACCAATTCTACTTTTCCTGTATTCACCAATGCTTCTCCATTTTCATCAACAAGTCCAATCTTATTCTTAAACCTTGTATAGCTGTCGGGAAGAAATTCTTTATTGTTTACAACCCATCCAAAAGCAATTTTATCAAATACAACTACACCTGATACTTCTTCGAAAAACTGCGCTTTTGTTGTTTCGTTTGCAAGCAACATAGAAATGAGATTTTCATCCATCTGCATTGCAGCCTCATATACAGCATTTTTGAGTAAAACGCCATTTTCTGCAAAAATCGAGGGTCCTGCTTGAGAACTTCGATTACTGTTTCATAGGACTTCGTCATCGTTCATAACCTCCATATGTTTTTTTACTTCAAAATCAAGCCATGCCTCTTCAACACCTGTATAGTCTACATCACTTTTTAAACAAAACTCTTTTATATTCTTCATTGCAGTGAGATTCGGTTTTGCTTTACCGCCCTCCCATCTGTTCACAGTAGAAAATGCCACGTGTACTTCTTTGGCAAAATCATGTTGTGTTAGGAAACATCTCTGTCTGACTCTTTTGAGTTCTTCTGGAAATCCCATATTACATCTCCTTCCCTTAAACATCTCAAAAATATAGCGTTATTATATCACATAGTTGTTAGTTTTTCTACTCCTACAATTCATCTGTAATTTTTTGTAAATAGATTTTTTGTTTTAATTTTTATAAATTTTTCATATCAGTATTGTCTGAACTTTTTATCCAATGCGTCGTAAACCCCCTTGCTTTAGCTACGGGGATATAAGACGCG
>OLPW01002992.1_pt1 | contig 14046 bp, 13 predicted proteins | sample 1672161 | NCBI WGS metagenome assembly OLPW01 (sample SAMEA3136654, study PRJEB25190) | human gut metagenome
CAATAGATTACAGTCCCATTAAATATATTAGAAAATTAAAAATGCATGATGAAATAGAACTGGCATTGAAGAAAGCCAATAAATGTATTAATAGCAGAAATACAAAAACAATTATAATCAAAACGGATGATGGGGAAATTCGTCTAAGACATGATGATATTATGTATTTTGAAATGTATAGGAGAAGAATAACAGTATATATAAATAATGGGAAAGCAATAGAATTAAAGGAAAGAAAAACAATAAAATCTCTTTATGAAGAGCTTGAGGACGAGGATTTCGTACAAATACATAGCGGTGGAATAGTTAATGTAAAATACATATATGAATATTCGGGATATAGTATAACACTAGACAATGAAACGAAACTTGTAGTAAGCAGAAGCAGGCTGAAAGAAGTAAAAGAACAAATGGCAAGATATTGGAGGAATAGAGTATGACAGCATTGTATTGGGTAGTTGACTGTCTGGCAACGTTGGTTGAATGTATAGGATGTTGTGCCTTTACGGGAATATTTGTGGAAAAGAAGAATGTTAAAAAGAGAATATTAGTGGATTCAACATTTTTTAGCATCTTTATTATTATGATGAATAGAATCAGTCTTTTTTCTTCATTAAATGGAGTGATGTCAATAGTAATATTGGCATCCTTACAGGCGACAGTTTATAAAAGAAAAATTAAAACACTAATATTGTCAACGGTAATATTTTCAATAATAGATATGGCAATAGATTTTACAGTAGTACAAATGGGAGCAATAGTATTTAGTATAAATACAGGCGAGGTGTTATTAAATTATGGAATTGAAAGAATTTTCTGTACAATAATGAGCAAAACAATTTTATTGATTGTTGTATATTTAATGCACAAGTATAACAGAAATAAAACACAGATATCAGGTAGATATTTAGGTATTTGTGGTTTGATAGCTTGTATATTAGTGGCGTTAGATTATTATATTGCAGAAAACAGTATGATGGCAGTAAATGACAAGATGCGTATGTTTCTTGGAATATATTTTATATCATCAATAGTAATTATTCTGCTTGTTTTTAGTTTAGTATTAAAATTAGGCGAGAATTATCACCAAAAAAATGAAATATCTTTATTGGAATTACAAAATGAAATGATGATACGAACTGAAAAAAATACTGAACAAGTATTTAATATGTGGCGTGGTAGCATTCATGATTATAAACATAAGATTTTTGCAATAAGACATTGGCTTGAAGAGGGAAATGTTGATAACGTTAAAGAATTTGTAGAACAGGAATGCGAGAATTTAACTCAGAAAATGTTCTATGTAAAAACAGGGAATAGTGCCGTAGATTCAATAATAAATACAAAACAAAAAATTGCAGAAGAAAAGGGAATAATCTTTTCTTCTAATATTTCATTGCCTGCGGAGTATGCAGTTTCAGATATGGATATGGTATGCGTTCTTGGAAATCTGATAGATAATGCCATAGAGGCATGTGAAAAGCAAACAAGTAAATATATAGAAGTTGATATAAGTGAAGTGAAAAAAATGATACTGATAAAAATAGTTAACTCATATAACGGAGAAAAAATTGACACTTCAGTTACATCAAAAAAAGAAAAAACAATGCATGGTATAGGAATAAAAAATGTAAAGAAAATAGTTGCTAAATATAAGGGAACGTATGATATGGAATGCGAAGATGATGAAGTAGTGACTACAGTTACAATGTTATACAAGTAGAAAAAAATAGTTGAGAATAGGTTGTTGATACCTAATCTCGACTATTTTTTACTTTTAATTACCAAAAAATCCATAAAATATACCAAAAAATCCATATTGAGTTTTTTTATTAATTTTTCTGCTATTATATGTGCAGGCAATCAGAATGAAAAGATTGTCTGGAGAAAAAGGGAAAAATAATGGAAGGAGGACGCGCTGATGAAGGAAAATAAAACATTGGAAAAAATGTTGGAAACCATTGCAGAGGTATTTAGTGAATCAACATCATGTTTTGGGCTTTATGAACCTAAAGTACCGGAAAAATTGATAGAAAAACAGAAGAAAAATGTTTAGGAAGATGTCGGAAGCATTAACATTCCAGTTGGTAAAAAATAAAATACTGAACATAGAAGCTTATGAGGTGTGGGCATATTCAATAGAAATAATTCTATTAAATGGAAGTATTTTATTAGGATGCTTATTAATAAGTTTTATGTTGGGAGAAATGACGCACATGTTATCATTTGTTTTATTTTTTATACCATTGAGAATGTTAGTGGGAGGATATCATTGTAGAAAGAGCGAAACGTGCTTTTTTTGCACACTTTTGGTATATGGAGCATCTACGCTGTCTATACAATTGTATGAGACGGAAATTATGGAAGAGGCGATATGGATTTTAGCAGTGATTTCAATTCTGATTATATTGATATGGTCGCCGTTGGTTAACCCAAATCATCTTTTAGAGGATTATCAAATCAGACGAAATAAAAACATTATATATGTAATGGTTGTGATTGATGTTGCACTTTACGGAATATTTTGCAAGACAAACATAGCCATGGCACATAGTGAAATGATGTTTATTATTTTGGTAGCATTGACACTGCTGGCAGGAGTTATGAAAAACAAAAGAATAAAATAGTTAAGGAGTAAAGTTATGAGAAATATAGTAAAAAGAATAATTTCAGTAGCAATAGTAATGGTTATGGTTTTTTCAATAAATGTGTTTGCATTCGATACAGGAACAGGAACGGTAAAGGTACCGTCTGGTGGAACTTATGTTGTTGCTAAAACTAATATAAAAAGAAGTGGAAATTATGGTTATGCTATGGTAAAGGCAAACAGTGTTTATCCTATAGAAGAAAACACGGAAGATACTTATACAAGATGTTACACACAGTTATGTTATGGCACCACAGCGATTTCAGAAGAAACTCAGTTGGTAGAAGGTCATTTAAAAAAAGTGAAGATTTTTGAAGGACAAATGAAAAGACCAACATTTAGAATTAAATTTAAAGGTAACAATCCTAATTATGGTGCAAATATAGCTTATTATTATAATGGAAAATAATATAGAAAAGTTCCATTGCTTTTGAAAAAAAGCAATGGGCTTTTTATGAGAGGAATGAAACAATGTTAAGAAAGTCTATTAGTATGCAGATATCATATATGTTAAGAAGAAAGTCGACTGTTTTTGTATTATTAGTATTATTAATTACGATAAGTATAAATTTCTTTATTAATATGAAAACAAATGCTGGAAAGCTATATGTTAGTCAAATGTATAGTTTTGAAAAGATGCTTACACTTTCGGATAACACAATGGTTGGGTATTTTATGATGCAATATTATCCGTTATTAGTTGTTATACCTACTGCCTGTGTTTATATTAGTGAGAGAAATAGTGGAATTGATACATATATACAATCAAGAGTAGGAAAAAGAAATTATTGGTATGGAAAGTTACTAGCGGTATTTGTAGTAATATTTTTCGTATTTTCATTTCCATACATAATTGAATTGATTTGTAGTGTCTTTAGTTTTAGTATGAAATCCAGTGGAGACATGTTAGGAGACACATATTGGGAGATAATGGAACAGGAAAGTCAATATTTTTTATCGGAAATTTTATTAAAGAATAGAGTACTCTATGCTACTTTAATGATTTTTATTTTTGGAATGATTTCGGCAATTTTGGCAGTATTCAATTTAGCAGTTACAACTTTGCCAATATTTAAGAGTAAGATTTTAACATATTTACCTATATATATATTATTTATGGGGATTTCAATGTTGAATAAATTTGTAAAATTAAAGTTTACAGTAGACTATCATTTTATATTACGAATGTTTGAAAAATCAACCGAAAAGAATTATCCGATATATTTAATCTTTTTGATGAGTTTAATAATAGTGTCTGTTATTTTAATCGAAATAAAAGTAAAGAGAGAAGAAATAATATAATGAAAGTTATAAAAAGTATATTAATAGCAGTAGTGTTGGGGATAGTGTATGTCGGAATAGGGTTGATGAAAATAGACAATATAAAAATGTCAGAAATCCTATTGGCTAATACTATGAGTGGAGTTGAATTTTATCCACAATACATATCAACATTTTCATTTGAATATATTCCAATTTTTGTTTTTCAAATTTTGTTTGCAACAAATATATACAAACATTTTTGTAGTGCAAGCATTTATTTTTTTTCAAGAAATGCGAATCGAATTAAATGGTATTTAAAAGAGGTAACAAATATATATTTAAATTCGATCATATTTTTAACAGTTATATGTATATCAGAAATACTTTTTATTTATATGTTTACTACGATTAAGATTGATGATGGAGCTGTGATAATTGCAATATATTATATTGCAATATATTCAATTTATTTATTAAGTACAACATTGGCAATAAATATTGTATCAATACTATTTGGTAGTAATATAGGATTTGCTATTGTTCAGGGGATTGTATTATTATCAGTATCAATATTTTTTATATTAGGTAATTATGTAAAAGATAATTTTATAACAGAGAAGGTGAAATTTTTAATAAAAGGTAATCTTATTGCAAATTTAATTTTTCCTTTTCATAGTAGCAAAATAAATTCAATAAATAATCTGATAAATATAAAAAGTATTGATTTCGATTTAAATTATTCGATATTGTATTATCTGATTATATGTATTGTAGTAATAGTCTTTGGTGGATATGTCGTTGAAAAATATGAATTTATTATTAACAACAAAGAAATGGAATAGAAGGGAAAGAAAATGAAGTTATTAGTTAAAAATATTTCTAAACACATAGGGAAAAAAGAAATTTTGAAAGATATAAGTATTGAACTTGAAAGTGGAAAAGTTTATGGATTTGTGGGAAAAAATGGTTCAGGAAAGAAGATCGGAAGAAAGACTATGCTTTTTAGAGCGTTATCAGGATTAATGGACATTTCTTCAGGAAAAATTTTTTTAGATAATAAAGAATTGCATAAAGATATGAGAGTTTTGGAAAATGTAGGAATTGTTATAGAAAATGCGGGACTTTATCCGGAGCTAACTGGATTTAATAATTTAAAAATGCTTTCTAAATTGAATAAAAAAATCGATGATGAACAAATTAGAAAAACAATAGTAAGAGTGGGATTGAATCCGAATGACAAACGAAGTTTTAAAAAATACTCATTAGGCATGAAACAACGAATTGTAATAGCACAGGCAATAATGGAAAAACCGGACATTTTAATGCTTGATGAGCCAACAAATGCATTAGATGAAGAAGGAATTGAACAAATTAGGAAAATTATAAAAGAGGAAAGAGAGAGGGGGGCAATAGTATTAATAGCAAGTCATAATAAGGAAGACATAGAAGTTTTGGCAGATAAAGTATTTTCAATAAGTAATGGAATGTTAAAAGAAAGTGAGGAATAAAAAGGTGAAGGTAAAATATGTAATGATAATTTATGCTTTTGTCTTTTGTATATTATTAGGAATTGGGCTTAATACAAGACTTTCATATAAAGATTTTAATGATGAAAAAGAACCATTAGATAATTTCGTTGTAGGTTTAATGGACAAAAAAATGGTAGAGTCAGGAATCGAGATGATGTCAGAAAATCTAGATAAAAGTAATATAATTCTTGCGGTAGAATGTAAAGAAGACGTTAAGTTTAGATATTCATGTGCTACGCAAAAGGTTGAGGTGAAAAAAATTTTTAAGGGAAATAATATAAATATTGGAAAAGAGATAGAAATATGTACCGTAAAATACCTATTTATGAATAAAAATATGCAAGTTGAAGGAAAACAATGTGCTAATATGGGATTTGTAAATAAAATGGAAAAGGGGAAAACATATTTAGTTTTTTTGGATAAGAGGGCTAAAAATACAAATATTTATGTTACACAGGATGATATATTTATTAAAACAATTTTTTCATATGAAAACATAAAAAATAATGAATGTATTCCAATTAGCAAGGAGCAATATTCTATAAAGTATGCAGATGCTAAAAACAATGAATTTTTTATCACATCTGAAAAAGGAATAAAAGCTATGGAAAAATATAAACAAAGTCTTATACAAAAATATAATTATAATTAGAAGATGTAAGCCGGTTGTTCATAACAGTCTGTTTGTGCTATTATAATGCTAAATCAGAAAGTAGTACAAAGGAGAAATTATGGGACAGGTTTATTTTACAAGACATGGGCAGACATTTTGGAATGTTGAAAATAAAATATGTGGAGCAACAGATATTGGCTTGACAGAATTAGGACATAAGCAGGCTGAGGAGTTGGGACAGAAGATTTTGAAGGAGGGAATAAAAATCGACGAAATTTTGTATTCGCCACTTAGCAGGGCAGCAGATACAGCGAAGCATATTGGGAAAGTAACAGGGATTCCGATGAGAGAAGAAATCCGATTAAAGGAGCAGAATTTTGGAAAGTACGAATCTACACCAAGACACGGCGAAGAATTTGAAGAGGCAAAAAAGAGCTTCATAAATCATTTTGACGGTGGCGAATCAATGTTTGAAATGGCTCAGAGAATCTATAATCTATTGGATGACTTGAAGAAAGAATCAGGCGAAAAGACATATCTTCTTGTTGCCCATAATGGCATATCAAGAGTAGTAAATTCATATTTTCACGATATGACAAACGAAGAATATGCAGCGTTTGGAATAAAGAATTGCGAGATATTAAAGTATGAATTTTAACGCCAGTTAAAAAGTTGAAAACGTAGTAGTTGCAAAGGGAGCATTCCATAATAAAGTGGAAGACTCCCTTTTTATATTGCTATTGGGCTGAAAGTAATAAGAAACAGGAAAGAACAACAAATACTAGTAAAATTAGTAAATAGTAAGGAAGACTATGATTTCATAATTAATAAGGTAGAAGAGGAATAATAAAAAAGGCACAGAGTTAATCAGTTACGGTTAGCCCTGTGCTTTTTTTGTCAAGATAAATTATCTCACAGTTATAGATTGAAGATTATTTATCCATTTCAATAAAATTATTAATACTTTTTCGGCATTTTGAATATATTGAACTGTTAGGAATTTTTCCTGCAAAAAACAATGAGGAGGTGAAATAATGCACAGGTTTTTCCGGCTATGGAAAAGGCAAAGGATGAAAAAGTTTGGAGCATGTATGTTATGTATGGTAATTACAATGACAATGTTTCAACCGGTTTCGGGAAGTATAGGGCCGGGAACGGATACACTAAAGACTGATGAGGGAACACCGGTGAAAAGTATTTACGTTTCTGACAGCTCCACATCTGACATTGAATCTTTGTTTCAGGGAAAAAACAAAGATGACGGAAGGATAGAAACTGACAAGTCAGTAATGTATGGAAAAGATGATTATTCCATATTTAACAGTTATAACCCGGGAGAATTTAGCGTAATTTTGTCAGCACTTGGACAGAAGTATATTGATACGACTTCGGGAATAATTCATGTACCTTTAGATGTGGTACTTGTTCTTGATATTTCAGGAAGTATGTCTGTGGATGGCGATGGCAAGAGGGCTGATAATCTGGTAAAAGCTGTAAACAAGACCATTACTTATTTGATGAAAGAAGATGATAATAACAGGGTAGCGGTTGTGGCATACAACACAAAAGCCACAAAGATTTTGCCGCTTGGAAGATATTATGTTGGAAGCAAGGCAGACTACTCTAATACCAATTCTTATTTTTCTGTATCAAAATCATCTAAGAATGATGGCTACAAAAAATTAGATATAGGAAAAATTAAAAACGAAAGTACAAACAATCTTACAGATAAGGCATCGAAATCAATTGAGGTATATGGGGCAACATACATTCAGGATGGAATAAAGCAGGGGGCGGATATTCTTATTAATGAAAAAACAACAACTTACACTGACAGTGTTTCTGGTCAGAAAGTAACAAGAACACCTAATATTCTTTTGCTATCAGATGGTTGTCCTACCCTTGGCAATTCGGATTACAAGAATTTGGCTTCGAATAAAAAATTTGGTGACGGTTCATGTTGTGGAAGTGAAAATACTACGGACAATAACAAGGAGTATTCAGAAAATGACAAGGGGATTTTTGGTTATTACACAATTCTTACGGCAAAGTATTATAAGGACAGGGTAAGTAAGCATTACAATGGTCAGGCAGACCATAAAAACAACAAGTTTTTTACAGTTGGTGTAGGCGTTACTGAAGGGGAAGGTTATGACTACATTAGTCAGGTACTTCATCCAACGGCGCAGAATCTTGAACGATGTAAGAACAGCAAAGATCCGCGAGCTAACGAATTGCACAAGGCTTTGACAAAACAATATGCCGATAATACAAAGATAATTGTAGGAAGTAAAAATACGGGAGTTCAGGCAAAAAGTTCCACGTATTATTACACCAATCCATACAGCAATTATGATTATGCCGACAACAGCAAAATGGCAAAAGATGATGCAATGGACAGCGAAACACTGGCGCAAATCTTTAAGCAGTTTTTGCAGGAAGGCATGGAAATAATCAACTATCATTCCTGTGTGGAAGAAGGACTTGATAACGCAGTAGAGTTTACCGACAAAATAGGTCAGGGAATGGAAATAAAGGAAACACCGATTCTAAGATACAATGGCATAAATTACAAAGTGGCAAAAATCTCAGAAGACGGTGACGTTACCACCTATATATATAAAGGAAAAGTTCCATCGGCAACAGATGGAAATGACGATGTAAACTTAAAAAACATCAAAGTCACAGTAACAAAAAACAGTAAAGGATTACAAAACGTAAAGTTCACAATACCATCCAAACTGTTACCTGAAAACGTCCAAATCCAAGGCGGCACACAATACACCAAGGCATTGCCAATCAGACTATGCTACAAAGTAGGTCCAACCAAAGAAGCAATCCTTGAAGCAGCCACTTTTGAAACAATGGAAATGGAAAAAATACTCTACACAAATATGTGGGATGAGGGCAAAGAAGCAACAGTCACCTACATTCCAAACTCGGAAAACCCATACTACTACGGTTACGAAGAAAATCCAAACTTCGTAGGCTATGAGGAAGGCGAAATAGCAAAAGACAAAAACGCAACCAAAACAAAGCAATACTCAAAATCATATGGAAAAATAAAAAACAAAACAATAACGGCAACACTAGGCAACAACGGCAAACTAACCATAAGTGCAGCCAACACAAACAAAATCTACCAACTGCCCGACACAGGCGGAAACGGAACAAACACATACGCATATATAGGAGCAATACTAATAGCAACATCACTAATCTACAACCGATACAAAAAAAACAGAGACAATATAAATTTGACATAAATAGAGGTGGGCGACAATTGAAAGGGGAAGTATGAAAAGTATAAAAAAATTTTTAGCAGTCATTTTATCAATGACTTTAATGTTAACACTTGGCACAGCCACTTTTGGCGCACAAAAAACTCTGCCATCAGGCAAGGACACAGGCAGCATTAACGTAACCAACCTAAAGCCGGGAGACACAGTTACCGCATATCAGTTTGTAAAAGCTGACTACAATGAGTATGGCTTCACAGGTTATTCGGCAATAAACAACTACGTAAAAGATCCTGTTGCACCAACAGCACAGGAAGTAATTAATATGGCATCAAATGCAGCCACTATGACAGTTGCAGCAGAGAAGAAAGTTGACACAGGGGATACGGAAGTTACAATTAATGGACTTCCTGTAGGTTATTATCTTGTAATGGTAACAAGCGGTTCTGAAACAGTTTACAGTCCAATGATTGCCGGTATTTATTATTCAAAATCAGCTACCGACAACACTTTGACAAACGGTGCAATCAGTGCAGATTCTGATTTTGAAATTAAAGCTCAAAAATGTTGGGCAAAGTCATCAACACCTAAGCTTGAAAAAGCAATCGTTACACCTTCAAGCAAAAACAGCAAAGGTGACGATATTGCAATTGGCGACAAAATCACTTTTAAATTAAGTGCAACTGTTCCATCTTATAGCAAGGAATACAAGAAAGTAACTTACAAGATTTATGACATAATGAGCGAAGGACTTGACTACGTGGATGGCTCAATGAAGTGCTTTATTGAAAAATATGAAAATAACAGAGAGAATATTAAAGTTACACCTAAAGTAAATGGAGGCATTATTGAAATTACATTTGACTCAAAATTTATTCTTGAACATCCCGGCCAGAAGATTCAGGTTGAATATCAGGCAAAACTTAATGAAAAAGCAGGTGTAAACTTTGATGCAAACATTAATAAGGCATACCTTGAATACTCAAACAATCCTGCCAGTGGTTCTACTGCAAAAACTGGTGAAGACAAAGTTTACGTGTACACATTTGGAATTGATTCTAACTTATTTGGCAAGAGTACTGAGAAATGGAACGAGAAGACTAAGGAATTAATTAAGGTAGAAGAAGGGGAGTACCAATGGGGTGAAACTGAAAAAGAAAGTGGAATTTTCACTACAACAACGGCCCTTGAAGGTGCTACTTTTACTTTGACAAATAATAAAACTAAGAAATCTTACACGGCAACATCTGACAAATACGGATATCTTAAGTTTACAGGTCTTGATGCAGGTGAGTACACATTGCAGGAAACAGATGCGCCTGACGGTTTTACATTAAATGACGCAAAACATACAGTTGTTATCACAGCAGAATATAATCAGGATGGAACTTTAAAATCATACACAATAAAAATCGATGACAAGGCTACATCAACTTATACTGCAACTTACGATAAGGGAGTAATCAAAACAATTACTTCAACAAAAGACAGTCAGGGAAATATTTCTGAATCTGCTATTTTGAAAAACTCAAAAATGAGCTTTTTACCTTCAACAGGTGGCGTTGGCACAACTATTTTTGCAATTGTAGGTGTTGTATTTGTGGCAGCAGCGTTAGGTCTTCATATGATTTTAAGAGGAAAAAGCAAGCTGGAACAGGACAGATAGTTTGAGATAGAAAAAAGAGTTTCAGACAGCTTTAAAATAAAAAGTTTAATATAGGTAGTTTTCGTAATTGAAGGGGAACAGATTAATATCTAAAATTATTATGGTTGTAATTTTTCTTGTAGGATTTGGTTTTATTTTGTATCCAATTGTGGCTAACGAGTGGAACGAAATATGCCGGCGAAAAGTTATAACCGTATACGACAGGCAGGTTGAACAGTCTGTGGAGCAGGGCAAAATCAGTTATGAGAATGAGAAAAGGAAGGCCGACGAATATAATAAAGCTTTAAGATTTAACATAACTGATGACGGATTTGTCTCAAATAATGATAATAGTGTCAATAACAGTGACAATGATACTGATGAAGATAATAATAAAGATAATGAAGAAAGTTCCTTTGATGAAAACAGTGAGTACAACAAGTGTCTTAATTTAAACAATGACGGCATGATGGGATATATTTCAATTCCAAAGATTGACGTAAAACTTCCAATTTATCACTCTACTGACAATGAAGTTTTGCAAAAATATGTGGGGCATTTGGAAGGCTCAAGCCTGCCGGTAGGGGGCAAAAGTACACATGGAGTTTTGGCGGCTCACAGGGGGTTGCCCAGCTCCAGACTGTTTACGGATTTGGACAGAATTGAAGAGGGAGACAGGTTTTATATTTATGTGCTTAATCAGGTTTTGACTTATCAGGTTGACCGGATTTATCCAATGATAGACAAAAACGACAAGGCAAAATTGACGGAAGCATTGCAGACAAAGGAGGGTGAGGACTACATTACCCTTCTAACCTGTACCCCATACGGTGTCAACACTCACAGATTATTAGTTAGGGGAAAAAGAGTAGAAAATAGTAACGAGAGTTATGATAGAAAATTAAACAGCAACTCAAAATTGTGGATTCTAGGTGGCGCAGCAGTTGGGATAATTGCAACGTCAGTAGTGCTGGTTATTTTGATAAGAAAGGGAGAAATCAGATTGAAGAAGCATTGTAAAAGCAATCAGGGAAGATTGGCAAAACACATATTGGGCAAGTATTGTAGAATTAGTCAATTAAGAAATGGTTGTATTTTAAATAAGATTTGTGTGGGATTTACTTTGATTTTTTTATTTGGCTGTTTGGTCTTAAGTAATGGAAAAGTTTTGGCAGAAAACGCTGTAGACATTGGTAAACTTTGCAATCTTATGGTTCAGGTGCCGAAAGAAAATCCGGAGCTTAATAACGCACAATTGCAAGTGAAATTGTACAAAACAGCTGATATTACAAAATTGTGGAAATATAACACAATAGGAAATTATGAACTAATGAACAATTATGAATATTCCTTTATTAATGGTAATAACGTAATTGAAAAAATAAAGGTTAAACTAAATGAAATAGACAGCAGTACCACAGCAAAGGAATGGGAGGGGCTTGCTTTTGTGGCAAAAGAAGTGGCAAAGAGCGAAAAGCCTACTGCCGTGGCGACAATTGCTGACGGAAAAGCTGTTTTTCAGGGGCTTCAACCAGGACTTTATTTGGTGGAAGTGAACGATGCAATTGTAAATGGCAAAGCATACCGATTTATGGCATATTTGATTTCAGTGCCTAACTACAACGCCCAAAATCCTGCTGGAGAAAAAATAGAATACAACGTTGACACAGAGTTGAAAGTGGAAGTAAACGATAACAACATAACAACTCAGGTAACCACGTTTAAACCAACAGAAAACACAACAAAACCTAAAGCCAAAACATTAAAAACACCAAAGAATCAGCCGGATGAAACTTCAAAATATTTTGGCATATTGCCACAAACAGGGCAGCTTAAGTGGATTATTCCTGCCCTACTAATAGTAGGATTTGGTTGTATAGGAATAGGAATACAACTACTAAAAAAGGAAAATAAAAGTGAATAAAAAAATATCTGCCGTAGTTACACTAGTAGGTTTAATACTTATAATGTGTGCTATGGCAGTTTTGTTTCACAACAAAAAAGAAGACAATCTGGCACAAAAATCATCCAACACAGTTCTGTCAAGTCTGAAAGAAAAAATAGAAGAAAGCAATTTAAAAATTTCAGATGTGGAAAAAGATTTGAACAAGGATTTGAATCAATATAATGGCTACATCAAAATTCCAAAGTTAAATCTTGAATTGCCTGTAATGAAAAAACCAACTCAGGCAAACTTAAAAAAATCACCATGTATATATTCAGGCACGGCAAAAGATTCAAACCTGATAATAGCCGCCCACAACTACAGCGCCCACTTTGGCAAAATAAACCAACTTGAAAACGGCGACAAAGTACAATACACTGACTTACAAAACAACACCTACAACTACTGTGTAACCGCTAAAGAAAAAATAAATGGCAGCAACTCAGAGCAAATGCAAAACGAAAACTATGCACTAACCTTATTCACTTGTGACTATACAGGGAGGGATAGGATTACAATAAGATGCGAGAGAAAATGAGGAATGTTGGGGATAAATGGGATGAAGAAATGTAAGACAATTAAGTTGAAACGAAGAAATGCAGGAAAGCAGGAATAAATGTTGAGGTGGATTCATAGAATAGAATATAGTGTTTTCTGGAATATTTTTAGTCTGATAGTATACAGAAAATTTTGGAAACAAACAATAGGCAGTGTTGCGCAATTTTGCGAGCATAGTGTATGTGGAAAAACGACTGTTTGAGCCATTAGGCGAGTTTCGTTTTTCCACATACAATGGACGGCGGAGCAAAATAAGAAACACAACGTGTTTGTGCCAAAATTTTCTGGGACTATCAGAAGTGAGAAATAACAAAAACACTATATTTTATAAATGAATTAGGAGGGAAAAATGAAAATACGTTTTAGATCAATTAATGCAATTGAGGAATTTCTAGACATTGTCAACAGATTTTCAGCAGAAATCGACATCAAATCAAAAAGGACAACCGTTGACGGAAAATCAATGATGGGAATTTTTAGTTTGGACTTGTCAAATCCAGTGGAGGTTACTGCAATTGGAAATGAATCAGAGCAGGTATATGAGGCAATAAGCAAATATGCGGCGTAGGCTACATATATGAAGCAATAAGCAAATATGCGGCGTAGG
>OLPW01003010.1_pt1 | contig 13962 bp, 10 predicted proteins | sample 1672161 | NCBI WGS metagenome assembly OLPW01 (sample SAMEA3136654, study PRJEB25190) | human gut metagenome
TACGTTCCATTGGCATTGGATTTGATGCCAATGGAACGTACGGTCCTCTTATATGGTCCCTTCAATCATTTGACTGCGGGATCTCCTCGCTCACTTGGAGAAGACGTTGCCGTAAGTGTCTTCGCCTGCTTCTGCGATGGCCGCGGACTTGCGGGCGATTGCCAGCTCCTCGTTGGTCGGAATGACGCAGATGGTGATCTTGGAATCCGGGGTGGAGATGATGCGCGGTTCCTTGGAACGGGTGGCGTTCTTCTCTTCGTCCAGCTTGACGCCGAACGGGGCGAGCTTGTCGCACACCATCTTGCGGACCACGTCATCGTTCTCGCCGACGCCTGCGGTGAAGGTAATCACGTCTACGCCGCCCATCTGAGCGGTGTAGTTGCCGATGTAGCCGACGATGCGGTGTACGTAGACGTCGAGAGCCAGCTTGGCGTCCTCGTTGCCTTCGGCGACCAGACGGTGAACCTCACGGAGGTCGCCGAAGCCGGTCATGCCCATCATGCCGGAACGCTTGTTGAACAGGGCGTCAAGCTCGTCCACGTTCATGTGGGCGTTGCGGATCAGGTGGAAGACCACAGCCGGGTCGATGTCACCGGTACGGCCACCCATCATCAGGCCCTCAAGCGGGGTCAGACCCATGGAGGTCTCAACCGGCTTGCCGGAGACCTCAGCGGAAGCGGAAGCGCCGTTGCCGATGTGCAAAACGATCTGCTTCAGGCCTTCAGCCGGCTTGCCGACGACGTCCGGCACCACGGAGGAGATGTACTCGTGGGAGGTGCCGTGGGCGCCGTAACGGCGGATGTGGTACTGGTCGGCGATTTCCTTGTTCAGCGCGTAGGTGCTTGCGGCCTTCGGCAGCTGGAAGAAGAAGGAGGAATCGAACACGAAGATCTGCGGAACGTCCGGCAGAAGCGCACGCATGACTTCAGCGCCCTTGGCTTCCGGACCGTTGTGCAGCGGCGCGAGCACGGCGAGGTCCTTGACCTGGTTGATGGTCTTGTTGGTCACGAGGGCCGGCTTCGGGAAGATGGAGCCACCCTGCACCACACGGTGGCCGACGGCGACAATGCCAGCCTCAGACAGGTTCGGGCCGTACTCCTCGAAGAAGCCGAGCACGCGCTTCAGACCCTGCTCGTGATCGTGGATCGGCTCTTCCAGCTCATGCTTCTCGCCGTTGAACTCGTGCTTGTAGTGGCCGTCAACCGGCTCGCCGATCTTCTCGACCAGGCCGGAAGCAATACCTTCACCGGTTTCAAGATCAACCAGCTGATACTTGATAGAGCTGGAACCGGAATTGATGACAAGGACGGTTTTCGCCATTGTGGGCATCCTCCATGTGTTAATCGATGTGCCGCTTGCGCGACTTTCCAAACTTTAGATTACTCTTTGCTTGCTACAAAATAGCGTTTTACTGGGCTTCGATGGCGGTCAGGGCAACCGTGTTGATGATGTCCTGCACGGTTGCGCCTCGGCTCAGGTCGTTGACCGGTCGGTTCAGGCCCTGCAGCACCGGACCGACGGCCACCGCGCCGGAGGAACGCTGGACGGCCTTGTACCCGATGTTGCCCGCGCACAGATCCGGGAACACGAACACATTGACATGGCCAGCCACATCGTTGCCCTTGGCCTTGGTGGCTGCAACGGTCGGCGACCAAGCCGCGTCGAACTGGATGGAACCGACGACCGCGAGGTTCGGAGCCTTCTCCTTCACGAGTGCGGTTGCTTCCTCCACGAGATCGACGTCCGGTCCCTTGCCGGATCCCAGCGTGGAGTACGACAGCATGCCGACCTTCGGATCGAGGCCGAACGCCTTTGCCGTTTCGGCGGACTGGATGGCGATTTCCGCAAGCTGCTCAGCGGACGGGTTCAGGTTGATGGCGCAATCGGAGAACACTGCGACATGGTCCTTGAAGCACATGAGAAATGCGCCGGAGACCAGCTTCTGGCCGGGCTTGGTCTTGATGACCTGCAGGGCCGGGCGTACGGTGTTGGCCGTGGAGTTGATGGATCCGGAAACCAGACCGTCAGCCTTGCCGAGCACCACAAGCATGGTGCCGAAGTAGCTGTCGTCGGCGAGCTGCTTGCGAGCCTGTTCCTCGGTCATGCCCTTCTTGGCGCGCAGCTCACACAGCTTGGCGATCATCGGAGCGAGCACTTCCTCGTCGTCCTTGGCCTGGAACTGCGCCTTTTCAAGGAATTTGAGTCCAAGCTCCTCGCCGCGGGCGAGAATGCCTTCCCTGTCTCCGACGATGATCAGATCGACGATATCACGCTCAAGCAGATAGTCGGCCGCTTTGATGATGCGGTCTTCGGTTCCTTCCGGAAGCACGATGGTTCTCTTGTCTGCCTTGGCCTTGCCCAGCAGACTGTACTGGAATGCGTATGGCGTGGTCGGCGCCTCGAACGGAACCTCAACAGCGGAGATAAGCTTTTCGGCATTGACATTCGCCTCGAATGCCTCCGTAGCCTTGGCTACAGCGTCTTCCTCGTTAAAATCAACGGCGGGTAACGTCCACACCGGCACCTCGTAAGCTGCGAACTCCTCCTTGAGAGGTTCCACCTGTTCGTCTTTGCATCCGGTGATGAACACGCCGGCGACCTTGCTGCCTGCATTCTCGATGATGGTCTTCGACGCCTCGACAGTGCCCAGGACCTGTTCCGGAGTGCGGTTGATGGTGCATACGGCAAGAAGCACGACAGACTTAAGATCAGCGGCTACGTCAGCATTGAACGCAAAGATGGACGGATCGTTGATGGCGGATTTGTCCGTTCCGACAACAACCACGGCTTCAGGCTGGGCGGTTTCGATGGCTTCCGTGTAGGCGGCCACGATATCGGCCCGGGAACCTTCCTTGTCGGTGCGTGCACGCTTCGGGCAAACACCGACGGATTGTTCACGGCTCAGCCCCGAGTTGCTTGCTTCAAGAAGAACGTCGGTGAAGGTTTCCTTGCGACAAACCGCCGGACGGAACACGGCCGTCTTCTTGGCAGCTGCGAATGCCTTGGTGACGCCAAGGGCCACGACGTTGCGGCCGTTTGCTGCTTCAGGGCTGATAATGGTGATGCTGGTTAGACTCACGATGTCTGCTCCTATTCGTTGTTTTTAAGGTGTGTGACTGCGCTGTTTCGCACCATGTGCCATTGTAATGCGTGAACGGTAACAGACACGCATCTCATGAAACGGTGTTGCGAACAGACGGTGAAGAGTAAACAGAAAACCCCAGAGGACGAATCCTCTGGGGTTTTCTTCAAGCGATCAGCCTATAGAGGCTAGACTCACTCGTTATCGCCAGCGGTTGCGGCGGTAGCGGAGACAGCACCCTGCTTGGTGGTGTTGACGCCGGAGTAGACCCAATCGGTGTAATCCGGGTGATCGTAGCCGTTGTCGACTGCGAACTGGAAGGCTTCCTGACGGAAGGCTTCGAGCTCGTTGATCTTGTCGGCGTACTTGTCAGCATCGATCATGCGCAGAGCTTCGGCAACGAGCTCGTAGCGGTCGATGTTGTTCACGCGAACCATGTCGTACGGGGTGGTGGTGGAGCCCTGCTCCTCGTAGCCGTGGACGTTGAAGTTGTCGTGGTTCGGGCGATCGTAGATCAGACCACGCACGTCGCGAGCGTAGGAGTGGTAAGCGAACAGGACCGGCTTGTCTTCGGTGAACAGGTCAGCGAAGTCAGCGTCGGAGATAGCCTGATCGTTCTCCTTGGTGGACTGCAGCTTGACCAGATCCACAACGTTGACGACCTTGAACTTGATGCCGAGCTCGTTGAGCTTGTCGGCAGCAGCCATGATCTCCTGAGCCGGAACGTCGCCAGCGGAGGCGAGCACGATCTGGGCTTCGTCGTTGGACTTGGCGGTGGAAGCCCACTCCCACTCGGCAGCGCCCTTCTCGAGCTCAGCGCGAGCTTCGTCCAAGGTCAGCCAGGTAGCGGCCGGCTGCTTACCAGCAATGATCGCGTTGATCATGTTGGTGGACTTGTAGCACTTCTCGGCGATGGCCAGCAGCATGTTCGCATCGGTGGCGAAGTAGATGCCGATGACGTGGTCGTTGTGGAAGCACTTGTTCAGCAGGACGGAGGTGACACCCGGATCCTGGTGGGAGAAGCCGTTGTGATCCTGACGCCACACGTGGGAGGAGACGAGCAGGTTCATGGAGGAGATCGGCTTGCGCCACGGGATCTCGCGGACGGTAGCCTCGAGCCACTTGGCGTGCTGGTTCAGCATGGAGTCGATCACGTGCACGAAGGACTCGTAGGAGCTCCAGATGCCGTGACGACCGGTCAGCAGGTAGGCCTCGAGGAAGCCTTCCATCTGGTGCTCGGAGAGCTGCTCAGTGACCTGGCCGGTGACAGCCATGTGCTCGTCAACCTGGGAGGACAGGTAGCCGGCGTCCCACTGCTTGTTGGTGACGTCGTAAGCGGCCTGCAGACGGTTGGAAGCGGTCTCATCCGGTCCGAAGATGCGGAAGGAGTCCGGGTTGTTCTTGATGATGTCGCGAGTGTAGACGCCCAGACGACGGGTGGCTTCGAGCTGGCCCCAGCCGTGGCCGTACTCGGCGACTTCCTTGACCTCGTAGTCTTCGAGGGCCGGCAGGTTCAGCTCTTCGCGGATCACGCCACCGTTGGCATTCGGGTTGGCACCGATGCGCAGTTCGCCGGTCGGCATGAAGGCGGTGACTTCCGGCTTCACGGCACCGTTCTCGTCGAACAGTTCTTCCGGCTTGTAGGACTCGAGCCAGTTCTTGAGGACTTCGAAGTGAGCCTCGGTATCGCGGGCGGAAGCCAGCGGCACCTGGTGGGAACGCCAGGAGCCTTCGGTCTTCTTGCCGTCGATGAACTTCGGGCAGGTCCAGCCCTTCGGGGTGCGGAAGATGATCATCGGGTAGAACGGACGAGTCATGTCGTCGGTCTGGGCTGCGGCCTTGATGTCGCAGATCTCGTCGAAGACGGTCTCGAACAGCTCGGCGAAACGACGGTGGATCGACAGGTGATCCTCGTTGTCGAAGCCAGCGACGAACTCGTACGGCTCATAGCCCATGCCGTGGAAGAACTCGTGGAGCTCTTCGTCGGAGATGCGGGACAGGATGGTCGGGTTGGCGATCTTGTAGCCGTTGAGGTGCAGGATCGGCAGCACGATACCGTCGGTGCGCGGGTTGACGAGCTTGTTGGACTGCCAGCCGGTGGCCAGCGGGCCGGTCTCAGCTTCGCCGTCGCCGACGATGGCCGGAACGAACAGGCTCGGGTTGTTCATCACAGCACCGTAGGCGTGAGACAGGGCGTAACCCAGCTCGCCACCTTCGTGGATGGAGCCCGGAGTCTCCGGAGCGTAGTGGGACGGGATGCCGCCCGGGTAGGAGAACTGGCGGAAGAACTTCTGCAGACCAGCTTCGTCCTTGGTGATCTTCGGGAAGGTCTCAGTGTAGGTGCCGTCCAGGTAGGACTGAGCGGTACCAGCCGGGCCGCCGTGGCCCGGGCCCATGATGATCACAGTGTTCTGCTGGTGATCAGCGATGAGACGGTTGATGTGGCCGATGAGGAAGTTCAGGCCCGGGGTGGTGCCCCAGTGACCGACCAGACGGTGCTTGACGTCTTCGCGGGTGAAAGGCTCCTTCATCAGCGGGTTGCTACGCAGATAGATCTGGCCGATGGAGAGGTAGTTGGCTGCACGCCAGTACTTATCCACGCCTTCGATAGCTTCCTCGGAAACCGGAGCGTTCAGCTTCTTCCAAGGGGTGCCAATAACAGGACTCGTCATGTGTACTCCTGTACTCCTGCACTGTGTTGTGCGATTGTTTATTTTCATTCGGTCCTGAATCTTGCAAAACCTTGCGGTTCCGCGGAACGATTCATTCCCAATCACTTGAGCATATTACGAGCGAGGTGCGACTTTTTGCTGTTTTTTTGCGACTGTGTGCGCAAGTGTGTCGTTTCTGTTAGAAAATGAGAGCTTTTATCGGGAGATTTGTGAATACTTCACATGCTATCAAAAAGACTGATAAACGGCTCAATATCAACGATTTCAAGCCACATTCGCACCTTTTTCACGTTCGTTTTGCAATCCTTGCATGCGGCGTGTTGAACCATGCGTAGTAAGCAATTGTGAGGTTTGTTCACTTTCTGTTCACAGCGTTTCCAATGTCTGCTCGCGTCGCCACAATAGAACAGTTAGTATTGTTGCTTCTTCATACCTCATATCAAAAGGGAGAGTGTTATGGCTGCAGGTCCTGTGCTCGTTGTTGATTTCGGAGCCCAGTACGCCCAGCTGATCGCACGTCGCGTGCGTGAAGCCAATGTTTATTCGGAGCTTGTGCCGCATTCCATGCCGGTCGACGAGATGCTGGCCAAGGATCCGCAGGCCATCATCCTTTCCGGTGGTCCGGCTTCGGTGTTCGAACCGGGCGCGCCGCGTGTGGACAAGAAACTGTTCGAGGCCGGCGTTCCCGTACTGGGCATCTGCTACGGCTTCCAGGCCATGGCCTATGCCTTGGGCGCGAATGTCGACAAGGCCGCCCTTGGCGAATATGGCAAGACCGAGACCTTCATCGACAAGTCGGAAGGTCTGCTCGACGGCTCCCCCGCCGATCAGAACACGTGGATGAGCCATGGCGTGGCCGTCAAGACCGCGCCGGAGGGCTTTGAAGTGCTGGCGCATACCGAGGGCGCGCCCGTTGCCGCCATGCAGGACGAATCCCGCAAACTGTACGGTGTGCAGTGGCATCCTGAAGTCAAGCACACCCCGATGGGCCAGCAGCTCATCGAGACCTTCCTGCACAAGTGCGCAGGGCTCGGCAACAACTGGAATGCCTCCAGCATCATCGAGGATCAGGTCGCGAAGATCCGCGAGAAGGTCGGCGACGCACAGGTGATCTGCGGCCTGTCCGGCGGCGTTGATTCCGCGGTCGCGGCGGCTCTCGTGCACAAGGCCATCGGCGACCAGCTCACCTGCGTGTTCGTGGACCACGGTCTGCTGCGCAAGAATGAGCGCGAGCAGGTCTGCGAGGTCTTTGGCGAGGGCGGCCAGTTCGACATCAACTTTGTCTGCGTCGATGCCCGTGACCGCTTCTACAAGAAGCTGGCCGGTCAGGACGCTCCCGAGCGCAAGCGCAAGATCATCGGCGAGGAGTTCATCCGCGTCTTTGAGGATGAGGCTAAAAAGATCGGTGCTGTGGACTTTTTGGCACAGGGCACGATTTACCCTGACGTGGTCGAGTCCGGCCTGGGCGGCGAATCTGCGACGATCAAGAGCCACCACAACGTCGGCGGCCTGCCCGACTACGTTGACTTTAAGGAAATCGTCGAGCCTCTGCGTGACCTGTTCAAGGACGAAGTCCGTCAGGCTGGTCGCGAGCTGGGCCTGCCGGAGTACCTTGTCGCCCGCCAGCCGTTCCCCGGCCCGGGCCTGGCCATCCGCATCATCGGTGACGTGACCCCCGAGAAGGTCGCCATCGTGCAGGATGCCGACGCCATCTGGCGTGAGGAAATCGACAAGCTGCCCATGGCCCAGCGCCCCAGCCAGTACTTTGCCGCGCTGACCAACATGCGCTCGGTCGGCGTCATGGGCGACGAGCGCACCTACGACTACGCCATCGCTCTGCGCGCCGTCACCACGACGGATTTCATGACCGCCGAGGTCACGATCCTGCCGACGGAGACCATCACCACCGCCGCCAACCGCATCGTGAACGAGGTCAAGAACATCAACCGCGTCATGTTCGACTACACCACAAAACCGCCGGCAACGATTGAGTTTGAGTAACCCCTAACCCTGCCATCCCGCCTTGGCCTGACGCCTGGCGGGATTTTTTGTTGCGCGGGGGGCGCGGGTGGTGTACAATGGTCTATAATACGGTAAAGCGGCATTCGCGGAAAGGACACTCCCATGAAAGAAATCCCCATTACATCCTTTGACAACCTCCAAATCGGCCAGGCGGAAAACACGGCGGCGGGCACAGGCTGCACGGTGGTGCTGCTGGGCAAGGACGGCGCCCCGGCAGGGCTAGATGTGCGCGGCGGCGGGCCGGCCTGGCGAGAGAGCGAGCTGCTCAAGCCGCTGGCGGCGGCACAGGTCATCCACGCCATTGTGCTGGCGGGCGGCAGCGCCTTCGGACTGGATGCCGCAGGCGGCGTCATGCGGTATCTCGAGGAACGCGACATCGGATTTGACGTAGGTGTAACGAAAGTGCCCCTCGTCTGCCAGGCCGACCTGTTCGATTTGACCGTGGCCGACGCCCGCACCCGGCCCGATGCAGCCATGGCCTACGCGGCCTGCGTCAACGCCGAGACCGGCAACTACCGCGACGGCAACCACGGCGCGGGTACCGGTGCGACTGTCGGCAAGCTGCTGGGCATGGAGCACTGCATGAAATCCGGCATCGGCAGCTACGCCGTGCAGGTGGGCGACCTGAAGGTCGGTGCGCTCGTCGCGGTCAACGCGGTGGGCGACGTCTACGATTTTGAGACGGGCCGCAAGGTCGCCGGGCTGCGGGCTGACGATGGCAAAACGTTTTTGGATTCCGAGCGGGTGCTGATGCAGCAACTCGACGCGTCGCAAGAAAAATTTGTCGGTAACACGACACTTGGCATCCTTTTCACCAATGCAAAGCTCGACAAGGCACGGCTGTGCAAGGCCGCGGGTATGGCGCACGACGGCTACGCCCGCGCCATCCGCCCGGTGCACACCTCGATGGACGGCGACAGCATCTACGCGGTCTCGCTGGGCGGCGTGCCCGCTGACCTCGACGCCGTCGGCGTGATCGGCGCGCGGGTCATGGCTAAGGCTATCGTCCGGGCTGTGGAGGCCGCAGACAGCGCGTACGGCTTCCCGGCGGCGCGAGATATGTAAAGTCGGCCCTGCCCTAACACCGTAGGGGCGGATTCCATATCCGCCCGGGCACCGTGCCGTTGCTGCAGGTCGGCGTCAAAACAGCATTGCGCCCGCCCCAAAATCGCGGTATAATAGTGCCAGAATCACAACAGGGGAGAACCACCACACGCTATGCCAAAATTGGACGAACAAATCAAAACGCTGGCGGGCTACTTTGCGGCGGACTGTGAGCCGGACGGCAAGCTGACGCTGCAATTGGAGGTCGAGCACTTCCTCACCCGGTCCGACGGCCAGCCCCCGGCCTTTGCCGATGTGCAGGCCGCGCTGCGCGATTTGCAGCAGCAGACAGACGCGCCGATCATCGCCGACGGCGAATATTTCGGCTACAGCGGCCCGACGCTGACGGCCACGCTGGGGCCCGCGTGCCAGCTGCGCATCAGCCTGGCCCCGCTGCGCGACGTGCAGGACATCATGGATCTGTACAACCGCTTCTATTTGCAGCTGGGGCTGGCGCTGGCTGCCCACGGGCTGCGCGCCTGGACGGCGGGCTGCCACCCGACCTGCCATGCCGAGGACCTGCCTCTGGTGCCCCGCACCCGGGACGAGGCCATGGACGCCTACCTGCGGGAAAAGGGGGCCTGCAGCGTGCAGATGATGCGCGCCACGGCGGCGACGCATGTGTCCATTGACTATCAGGATGAGACCGATTTTGTCCGCAAAATGCGCGCGGCCAGCCTGCTGACGCCGTTCTTTGCGCTGCTCAGCGACAACGCCCCGGTCTATCAGGCCAGCCGCAACAGCAGCTATTGCATCCGCACGCGGCTCTGGCAGGATGTGGACCGTGACCGATGCGGCGTTACGCCGCATCTGATGGACGCGGATTTCGGTTACGCCCGCTATGCGGAGAACGTGCTGACCAAGCCCCAAATCACTGCGCTGCGGCTGGGCCGCGTCAGGGCTGCGGGCGGAAAGATTGCGCCGGAGCTTTACGCCGGGCACGTCAGCCGTCAGGAAACCGCACAGATTTTGTCCAATTTCTTTTACGATGTACGTCTCAAATCCCGCATTGAGCTGCGCGCCGCGGACAGCATGCCGCCGCGGTACATCGCCGCGTATGTGCAGCTGGTCAAGTCGGTGTTCGGCAGCCCGGCAGCGCTGCAAAATGTGCTGCGCCACTACGCGGGCGCGACGACGCTGGACATCACGTCGGCTAAGCTGGCCGTCTGCAAGGACGACTACAACGCGCTGGTCTATGGCCGTCCCGTCAGCGGCGAGCTGGCCTGGCTGCTGATGCAGGCCCGCAGCCGCACGCCCTCGCAGGAGGAACGCGCACTGCTCGACCCGTTCATGCAGCTGCTGACGACCCGCAAAACCATCCGCGAGACGGAAAATTACAACGAATAAACGTGCTTTCTGCGGGCATACTGACCCTGAAAGGGGGCATGTGTCATGCGGGAAACATCCTACCACGCGGTCATTGCCGAGATGACCGTCCGCGCACTGTGGGAGCTGCAAAACCTGCTGGACTGCATCCCCGACGCGCTGTGGGACCGCTGCTACGGCGGCGCACCGCTGTGGCAGCACGTCTATCACACCCTGCACGAGCTGGACCAGTGGTTCATCAACCCGCGGGACACCGACTTTGTCGAGCCGCCCATCCACACGCCACACTTGCAGGAACTGCACATTTACCCGGCAGTGCGTCTTGACAGACCGGAGATAGATGACTATTTTTATACAATCAAGGCCAAGCTGTCCATCTATCTGACCTCGCTCCACGACGAGGATCTGCTGCAGCGGCCCGACAACTGCGAATGGACGCGGTTTACGCTGATTTTGTCGCAGTATCGGCATTTATACCGCCACATGGGCATGGTGATGGGTTTTATTGAGGCTGAGACCGGCCTCTGCCCGCGCACGCTGGAGGTGGGGGAGAACCCGCCCGCCGCGCCCTACGACCCTTATCAATGAGAGGAACTTTTCAATGAAGTATCGCTGTTTTGCGGCGCTTGCGCTGGCAATGTTGCTGCCCGGCTGCGCCGCTGCGCCCGACCTGACGCCGGTCTGGCAGAGCGACCTGCCCGCCAGCGGCGTACATATAGAGCTTGCCAACGCGGCGCTGCTCTCCGACGCGGACGTCTACTACGCCGCAACGCGGGAGGAGCTGTACGTGCACAATGTGTCGGTTTTGCCCGCCGTCAAGGCCGACGGTCAGCCCGTTGTAACGTTTTACGGCGCTGCAGCGCAGGATATTGACCTTGTGTATCTGGAGGACATCGGCGACGTGTACGTCGATTATGACCGCGTCAAGCCGCAGATCAAGCTGGATTACATCCTGACAGAAGGGGACGGGTATGTCTCCTACGAGTTGGACACCGCGTACAATTTTGAGTTCACGGTGACGACGCAGACCGGCGAGGATAAGATTCTGGTCGTCAGCGAGAGAAGCGACGTGAAATGAAAATGCCCCGCCCGGGTTGGCCGAGCGGGGCATTTTTTGTGCGTTAAATGCCTTCCCCTTTGGGGGAAGGTGGCCGAGGTCGGATGAGGGGAAAGTCCGCGCGATTTCCCACATACGGGCAGTCACGGGAACTTAGCTCTCATCAGTCGCCTGCGGCAACAGCTTCCCCCGATGGGGAAGCCTTTGTGGTTGTTGACGCGTGCCGCCTCACTTCCTCTCCGGCAAATCCACCGTCGTCGTCGGGAAGGCAAACTCGCAGCCTTCCTCCTGCATCAAATCCAAAATTTGAAGATTCAGCGTGTTTTTTACCTGCATGAACTCCCGCAGATTGACTTTGGTGATGTACACCCGGCACGCCAAATCAATGCTGTAATCGTTGAATTTATCCAGCGCAATCGTCACGCCGTCGGGCTGCACGTCGGGCTGGGCTTGCAGCATGGCGGTCAGATCGGCGGTCAGCTGCTCGATTTTTTCGCGCGGGGTGTCGTAGGTCAGACCAATCGTAAACTTCCACAGGCGGCTCTGGCGGCGGTCATAGTTCTGGATGTACTCCGCTGTGATTTTGGAATTTTCTATCGTGATAGCGACATTATCCGGGCTGCGGATGCGGGTGGAGCGGAAGGAAATGTCCTCAACGGTGCCCTCGCAGTCGCCCAGCACGATGTAATCCCCGATGCCGAAGGGCCGCTCCAACACCAGTGTGATGCCCGCAATCAGGCTGTTCAGTGTGGACTGCGCGGCCAGCGAGACCGCCAGTCCGGCGACACCCGCGCCGGTCAGCAGGCCGGAGACCGGCACGCCGAGGCGGTCCAGCATGGCGATACCCGTAAACAGGCCGACCAGCGTATGAAAGATGTTCTCAAAAAAGTGTCCCATCGTCTGATTTGTTTCTAAATCCAGATGGTTCTGGGCGCTGCGCAGCAAAAGCCGGGTGACCGGGGCCGCACGCCAGCAGCCGAGCGCGATATAGAAGATGACCAGCAGGTCGGCAGTCAAATTCAGGTATTGCAAAAAAACGGCGTCGCGCACCAGCTCAAACGGCAGTGACTTGACGGCAGCTGCGCCCAGCAGTACCCGAAAAAGGCCCGCCACCGGCGTAAGGAAACTGTCCAACAAGATGTAAAGCCACGATGCCATGTGACTTTTTGCGCGGTCCAGAAAACGCCGGGCGGCGAGCTTGTACACCTCGGGTGCACCGGCAGCCGCCAGCGCCAGCAACGCCGCGGGCAGAAACGAGAGAAAATCGTGGGTGAATTCTTCCATGGTGGGTACCTCAGTTGGAATGAAATAAGGGTGGTCCCGTTAGCGGGCGTTTACGGGTAGGTGCAGGGCCGGACATTGCGGGGTTGCGAGCACGGGGCCACAGTTGAGCGCAGCGAAACTGGGGAGCGAGCAATGTTTGCCCCTGCGGGGCAAACAACCGCACGAGCGTGTTTGCGAAGCAAACTGGCGGCGCTCGTTGTGCGCCGCCAAGCGTTGACCCCTCCGCCGCTTTACGCCGTCAAGCGTCCGGCCCCTACGGTGCTCCTCAGTGGACCGGAGGGGTCAAGACCCCTCCCTACGAACCACCCGTTTACGTTGCTTTGTAGGGAGCGGTCTTGACCGCTCCGCAGTGGGCTGTCGTTGGTGGGCAAGAATTTTCTTAATTATACCACACCCCCTTGCATTTTGTAAAATCTATGCTATAATATTTCCCGGAAAGTCTGTTTCAGGGCGGGGTGTGATTCCCCACCGGCGGTGAGCGGCATGGCCCGCAAGCCCGCGACCAGCTGCAAATGCGGCTGCTGACCCGGTGTGATTCCGGGGCCGACGGTTAAAGTCCGGATGAAAGAAACGGAAAGCTGTTTGCTTTGCTTTTTTGCGCCCTGTCGTATATTTTGCGGCAGGGCGTTTTGTTTTCGCAAGGGCAGGGCAGAGCCTCCCGGGTTCGTGAGCTGACTTTCACAAATTTTTACGGGAGGCATCTTCTCATGCAAAACAAGACTACCAACATCCGCAAGCTCACCGGCACCGCTATGCTCGGCGCTGTCGCCGCCGTACTTATGTACATGGAGTTTCCGATCCCCATCATGCCGTCCTTCGTCAAGCTGGACGTGTCCGAGCTGCCCGCGCTGCTGGCCGCCTACGCCTACGGGCCGGTGTCCGGCATCGCCGTGTGCCTGATCAAAAACCTCATCAAGCTGCCCAGCACCAGCACTGCTGCAGTGGGTGAACTGTTCAATTTCGTCATGGGTGCGTTGTTTGTTGGCGTCGCCGGCTTTGTGTACAAGCGCCGCAAGACCCGCCGCAGCGCACTCATCGGTGCAGGGCTGGGCGCACTGGTCATGGCCGTTGTGTCCGTGCCGTACAACTACTTCATCGTCTACCCGGCCTATGTAGTATTGTATCATCTGCCGCTCGAGGCCATCATCGGTATGTACCAGGCCATCAACCCCAGCGTGGACGGCCTGCTGACCTGCCTGATCACCTTCAACTTCCCGTTTACCTTGTTTAAAGGTCTGCTGGACGCGGCGCTCTGCTTCCTGATTTACAAGCCGCTGTCCGGCGTGCTGCACGGGAGAAAGTGAGAAAGGCTTCCCCCGCGCAGGGGGAATCTGTCACCGAAGGTGACTGATGAGGGCCGGGTTGACGCAACCACTCGTCTATGGGCGGCAAGGAGAGCTTTGCCCTCATCCGGC